>JAABUN010003256.1_pt1 | contig 25790 bp, 19 predicted proteins | sample 5559311 | NCBI WGS metagenome assembly JAABUN01 (sample SAMN10711877, study PRJNA513370) | rock metagenome | isolation source: Antarctica rocks | place: Antarctica: Victoria Land, Siegfried Peak sud
TTTCTTAGGACCGGGTTAGCGCGTGGTGCTCGGTGCCATCTCTGCGCGTACGACGAGCGCGGTGATGGTGCCGCCGCTATCGGCGTTGCCCTCGATGTGCAGGCGCATCCCCGCCTGCACGTCGCTCAGGCTCCCCTTCTTCAACTGATCGCCGTCGCCGATCAGGTAGACGGTGCTGCTCGTCACGGTCACGGTGCTCGTCGCGCCGCTGGCGTTGGGGCCGCCGCGCTGGACGGTGATCGTGCTGCCGCTGACCGCGGTGACCTTACCGCCGCCCATCTCACCCTGCATCGGGCCGCCCCGCCACTCCGCCCCGCCCCGCGCGGGCATTTGCACGCCGCCGCTCTGTCCTGTCGCTGGGGTGCCATTCGCCCCGCGACTCGGACCCTGCGTCGTCGGCGTGCCGCTCCCGGTGCTCGGCGTGGCGGGCGGGGCGGCGAGCGCCCCGGTCACCAGCAATGCCCCGACGCCGAGGCCGACCGCGCTCGCGGCGATCGCCTTGCGCCAGCGTACGAACGGCGAGGGGGCCAGTGGCTGCGTCACGCCCTGATCGTCGGGCCGGGTTGTCGTCTGCTCGCGTTCCATCGGTGTCCGTGTTCCTTTCTGGAATGCCTGTCGGGCCGCTGCCCTGCGGTGCCAAACGTCGCACATACGGGCGACCGTGGTCCGTATCCCACATGCGTATTCTGACGGAGTATTCTGAATTTCTCCCGAGGAGTCCCTGAAGTTTCGGTGAAGATCGGCGCGGCATCGCCCGGTGACTTGCCGTGCGGGCGTGTCTCCCCGATACTCGGTCCCACAGGGTCGCGCCGTGGCGTGGCCCGCAAATGGCGACAGAAGGGTGGAGGGTGATAGGGCATGGTCCGCAAATTCGCGGTCTACAACGGCAACATCCACACGATGAATCCGGCGGCCCCGCAGGCCGAGGCGGTCGGCATGATCGACGACCGGATCGTCGCGGTCGGGGCGAACGACGAGGTTCGGGCAGCGCTGGGGGGCGGCGAGGAGCTCGACGCGGCGGGGCGGACGATCGTGCCGGGGATGATCGACGCCCATCTGCACCTCATGGGCCTTTCGCTGGAACTTTCGCGCGTGCAACTGCTCGGCGTCGGCTCGATCGGCGAGGCGGTGGGGCGGGTCGCGGCGCGGGCGCATGATACCCCGCCCGACGAGTGGATCGGCGGCGGCGGCTGGAACTTCAACTTCCTGCGCGACAACCGCTGGCCGACGAAGCTCGACCTCGATCTCCAGATCGCGGCCCATCCGGTCGCGCTCGCCTCGCAGGATCACCACTCGCTCTGGGTCAACAGTCGCGCGCTGGAGGCGGTCGGCATCACACGCGACACGCCCGACCCGGCGGACGGCCTGATCGTGCGCGACGCCGACGGCGAGCCGACCGGGCTGCTGATCGAGGGGGCGATGCGCCCGGTTCGCGAGGCGATCCCGGTGCCGACGACCGCTGGCGTGGAAGGGGCGTTGCGGGCGGGGATGCGCGAGGCGAACCGCCTCGGCCTCACCGGCGCGGGCTCGATGGAGGGGCCGGACGCGCTCGCCGCGCTGCAACACCTGCGCGCGCGCGGCGGGATGACCCTGCGGATCTATCAGAGCATCCCCGCTGAGCTCCTCGAACACGCGATCCGCCTCGGTATCCGCACCGGCTTCGGCGACGAATGGCTGCGCCTCGGCCACCTCAAGATCTTCGCCGACGGCGCACTCGGCTCCCGCTCGGCGCTGATGCTCGAACCATACGCCGGGGAACCGGATAACTACGGGATCGCGGTCCGCACGCGCGAGAATATCCGCGACCTGATCCGGCAGGGGGCCGCGCACCGGATCGCCTCCTGCATCCACGCGATCGGCGACGCGGCGAATCGGCTGCTGCTGGACATCTTCGCGGAGGCGGAGGCCGATGGCCTGGGGCGCGGCCTCCGCCACCGGATCGAGCACGCGCAGGTGCTGACGCCGCAGGACATCGGGCGCTTCGCGAAGCTGGGCGTGATCCCCTCGATGCAGCCGATCCACTGCACCTCGGACATGTTCGGCATCGACCGCTGGTGGGGCGATCGCGGCAGCTTCGCCTACGTCTTCGAGACGTTGCGGCGGTCGGGCGCGGTCCTCGCGTTCGGCTCCGACGCCCCGGTGGACAACCTGAGCCCGCTCGCCGGGATCCACGCGGCGGTGACGCGGCAGAATGCAGGGGGGCTGCCGGAGGGGGGCTGGTATCCCTCCGAGCGGCTCTCGGCCTACCATGCGCTGGAAGCGTACTGCGCGGGCGCGGCCTACGCGTCCGGCGAGGAGGCGATCAAGGGGACAATCGAGCCGGGCAAGCTCGGCGATCTCGTCCTCCTCTCGCAAGACATTTTGGCGATCCCCGGACCTGAGATCCTCAATACCGAGGTCGCGGCGACGATCGTCGGCGGCGAGGTCGTCTACGGTGCGTTGGGTGGTTGAGCGAATGGCGGTGCCGCGCGGCGTATCGGTAGGGCGGGGCGGGGCGCGATGAGCGAAGCGCAGCAGATCGCGCGCGTCGAACGCCCGGCCACCGTCGCCTCGCTCGCCGCCGATCTCGCCGCGCTGGGGGTGACCCCCGGCATGGCGCTGCTGGTCCATTCCTCGCTCAGCGCGCTCGGGTGGGTATCGGGCGGGGCGCGGGCGGTCGTGCTGGCGTTGCAGGCGGCGCTTGGCCCGACGGGTACGCTGGTCATGCCGACCCACTCGACCGACCTGACCGAGCCGGCGAGCTGGCAGAACCCGCCGGTGCCAGAGGCGTGGTGGCCGATCATCCGCGACACGATGCCGGCCTACGACCCGGCCACCACGCCGACGCGCGGGATGGGCGCGATCCCGGACTGCTTCCGGGGTGCCGCCGACGTGCGCCGTAGCGACCACCCGCACGATTCGTTCGCGGCCTGGGGACATGACGCGGCGTTCATCACGGGAAAACACGAGCTGACCTCCGGCCTCGGCGAGGGCTCGCCGCTCGCGCGCCTCTACGAGCGCGACGGCTGGGTGCTGCTGCTCGGCGTGGGGCACGGCAATAATACGTCGCTGCACCTGGCCGAGGCGCGCGCGATCTTTCCTGGCAAGCGCCTCGGCCAGCAGGGCGCGCCGATCATGGTCGAGGGCGAGCGTCGGTGGGTCGCGTTCGAGACGCTGGATGTCGACGCCGAGGATTTCCCGCAGCTCGGCGCGGCCTTCGCGCGCGATACCGGGCTGGTGCGCGCGGGGCGGATCGCCGCCGCGCCTGCGGCCCTAATGCCGCAACGTGCGCTCGTCGATTATGGAACGCGCTGGCTGACGGCGAATCGCTGAGCGGGGCGTGGGCGGCTGTCCGATCGGACGGTTGGCGCGTGGCGCGGCGCTCCGCTATGATCGACCGCACGGCTACGATCTGGCATGCGGGTGCGCTTTCCTGGTGGCGTCTATGGGGAAGGAACAAGAATCGCTAGCCCGGCGTGATGGCCGGATGCGAGCATTGACGCGATAGCCGACTGGAGGGGCGATGACGGCGAATGGCGAGGGCGAGGCGAAAAGCGGTGGCAAGGGGCGGGCGCTGATCAAGCCGCAGCTGCTCAGCGGCTTCCGCGATTTCCTCCCGGCCCAGATGCTCCTGCGCCAGCAGGTGATGGGGATCCTGCGCGAGGTCTTCGAGCGCCACGGCTACGAGCCGTTCGATACCCCCGCCCTCGAATACGCCGCGACCCTCACCGGGAAGTACGGCGAGGACGAGAAGCTCCTCTATCGCTTCACCGATCACGGCGGGCGCGAGGTCGGGCTACGCTACGACCTGACGGTGCCGCTGGCGCGCGTGGCGGCGCTGCACGCCAACGATCTCGTCCTGCCGTTCAAGCGTTACCACATCGCCCCGGTCTGGCGCGGCGATCGTCCCCAGCGCGGGCGTTTCCGCGAGTTCTACCAGTGCGACGTCGATACCGTGGGCAGCCCCTCGATGCTGGCCGACGCGGAGGCGATCGCCACCGTCGCGGACGCGGTGCGCGCCCTCGGCTTCCCGCAGTTCGTGATCCAGATCAATGATCGCCGTGTGATCACCGGGCTGGCGAAGCTGGCCGGGGTGGCGGACGAGCAGGCCGGGCAGGTCTATCGCAGCGTGGACAAGATCGAGAAGATCGGGCCGCACGGCGTCCGCGAGGAGTTGGTCGCGCGCGGGATCGCGGCGGACGCCGCCGACCGCGTCCTCGAACTCGTCACCTTGCGCGGGACCGACGCCGAGGTGCTGGCCGAGCTGCGTGGGCGGGCGGCGAACTTCCCGGACGTGATCGCCGGGGCGGACGACCTCGAACGGCTGCTCGGCTTTCTGAGTGGACTCGGCGTGCCGCGCGACCACTACGCGCTGCAACTCTCGATGGTGCGCGGCCTCGATTACTACACCGGCCCGGTCTTCGAGATCGCGGTCGAGCGCCCGAAGGTCGGTTCGATCGGCGGTGGCGGGCGCTACGACGGCCTGATCGGCTCGTTCAGCGGGCGCGATGTCCCCGCGACCGGCTTCTCGCTCGGTTTGGAACGCGCCTTCGAGGTGATCGCGGAGTTCGGCCTGCTGCCACCGATCCGCACCGTCGCCCAGGTGCTCGTGGGGATCGTGCGCGGCGGCACGGATGACGGCGTGGGGGAAGCCCTCGCGCTCGTCACCGAGTTGCGCGCCGCCGGGATCCGCGCGGAGGTCTACCTGAACGAGCGGCGCGGCCTGCGCGATCAGCTCTCCTACGCCGACCGCAAGGGTGTCCCGCTCGTCGCGCTCGTCGGCGAGGACGAACGCGCGAGCGGCCAGGTCAAGCTGCGTGCCCTCGCCACGCGCGAGGACCGCCTGGTGCCGCGCGGCGATGCGGCGGCGGCGATCGGGGCGGCGCTGGCGGGCGGGGGCGAGTAGCGGTCCGGTGCCAGGCCTCCTTGCTGTCCGGGGCGCGAACTGATGGACCCTGTAGTCGCACTGTGTCCGGTCGTGCCCTGCCACCGTCGCCGCTCCCAGGAGTAAGCGCGCAACGCCGGTTGCCGCGCGTAGCGATGCGCTCAAGAGTCCCGCATAGGCATAAAGGATGCTCTGCGATGCTGCTGACGATTACGACCACGCACCAGCCCGCGACCGATCTCGGCTACTTGCTGCACAAGCACCCGGCCCGCCTCCAGAGCTTTGGCCTGGCCTTCGGTCAGGCGCATGTCTTCTATCCCGAGGCGACCGACGCGCGCTGCACGGCGGCGCTCCTGTTGGAGGTCGATCCGATCGGGCTGGTGCGCGGGCGCGGCGCGACGTCGGACCAGTACGTCAACGATCGCCCGTACGTCGCCTCCTCGTTCCTCAGCGTGGCGCTCGCCGAGGTCTTCCGCAGCGCGCTGGCCGGGAACTGCAAGGATCGCCCGGCGCTCGTGGATCAGCCCTTGCCGCTTGAAGCGACCATCGCCGCGCTCCCCTGCCGGGGTGGCGACGAGATTTTGGAGCGCCTCTTCGCGCCGCTCGGCTATCGCGTGGCCTCCGAGGGACGCCCGCTCGATCCGCGCTTCCCCGACTGGGGCGAGAGCCCGTATCGGACGGTGACCCTTTCCGGGACGACCCGGCTGCGCGACCTGCTGGCGCACCTCTACGTCCTGATCCCGGTGCTCGACAACGAGAAGCACTACTACGTGGGCGACGATGAGGTCGAGAAGCTCCTGCGGCGCGGGGAGGGCTGGCTCGGCGCGCACCCCGAGCGCGACCTGATCGCCCGGCGCTACCTCAAGCACCAGCGCTCGCTGACCGACGAGGCATTGGCGCGGCTCGTCGCGGCGGAAGTGCCCGACCCCGACGCGGCGGCGGAGCGCCATGCGGGCGAGGAGGAGGCCACCGAGCGTCGGATCAGCCTCAACGAGCAGCGCCGCGGCGCGGTCGTCGCGGCGGATCATCGATCTCGGCTGCGGGGAGGGGCGGCTGCTCGTGGCGCTGCTGAAGAATACCGACGCCACCGAGATCGTCGGCGTCGATGTGGCGCACCACGTCCTGGCGCGCGCGGCGGAGCGGCTGCGGCTCGACCGCCTGCCGCCGACCCAGGCGGCGCGCGTCCGGCTGATGCAGGGGGCGCTGACCTACCGGGACGATCGCCTCGCGGGCTTCGACGCCGCCGCAGTTGTGGAGGTGATCGAGCACCTCGACCCGCCGCGCCTCGCCGCGTTCGAGCGCGTCGTCTTCGGGAACGCGCGCCCGGGCACGGTCGCGGTGACGACGCCGAACGCCGAGTACAACGTCCGCTGGCCGACGCTCCCCGCCGGGCGCTTCCGCCACCGCGACCACCGCTTCGAGTGGACGCGCGCCGAGTTCCGCTCCTGGGCTGGGCGGGTCGCCGCCACACACGGCTATGCGGCGCGCTTCCTGCCGATCGGGCCGGAGGATCCAGACGTCGGCCCGCCGACCCAGCTGGCCGTTTTCACGCGCGCCGAGGCGACCTGAGCGCGATAGGGAACAGGTGGCTCATACACCGCCACGCTATACTTCCTGTTACCGAGGTGTTGCGGGCAATGAGGCCGGAGGGTTCGCGTGTTCAAGGACGCACTCCCGGCACGATTGGCGGAGGAACTTGCGGCGGCGGCGCGTCTCGGTGTCGTTCCGATCAGGCCCCGTGATCTGACTTTCGATCGGGTGATCGGCGCGGGAACGATCAAGTGGGTGGTGAGCATCGCGGGCGAACTTTTGGTGATACCAAATTCATGTCCGGTGAAGAAATCGCCCATACGGTCCTGACTGCTGGGGCACCCGTCCTCGCCGCCACCGGTATCGAGCGTCTCTAACCCCGAGGAAGAGGTGCGATGCGTGGATTGCAACCGCCGCTGACCCCCGAAACCCTGCTCAGCCAGGATGCCGAGGCGGTGCGCTCCTGGATCCGCAGGGCGCGGACGCAGGAGCAGCGTGTCCCGGCGCAGTTCAACTGGCTCGGCCAGGCCGACGCGGCGGCCTTTAACGCTCGGCGCAATGCCGACCTCGTCCCCGCAACGCTCGACATGTATCCCTCTGCGCGGCGCGCGGCGCTAGAAGAAGCCTTGCTCGCGGAGCATACGTCGTTGCGCGACGATGGCGAGGGCTCGGCATGGCTGGCGCGGGCACTGGACGCGCGACGGTGGGCCGAGGCGGCGATCGCGGTCTACGATCTGCTGACCGGGAAGACCGCATCGCGCGAGCGACGCGGCTATCAGGACTCGGTCATGCAGCTACGAGCCTACCTGATGGCGCGGATCGGGATCATCCCCGGCGATCGTCTCCTCGGCAGCGACGATCTCCTCTTCTGTTTCTTCGACGGGCTGCGTTTCGGTGCGGATGAGGCGCGCGCCAGAGCGAACATGGTGCGGGAACGATCACGCGCCCGTGAGCGTGCGCCGCGCCTGACCCACGATCTTCAGGCGTTGCGCGCGATCAAGAATCGGCTCGCCCCGCTGGCGCTCCTCGTGGAGAGCGGCCAATTACGGCCCCCACGATCGCTGCAACCCTGGCTCGAACTGCGCGACCAATTGCTCTGAGTGCGGCACGACCAGCATAGGCTCTCGAACTTGTGGCCCGCCAATGGACCGGGAGCGAGCACCTCCCCTTCCTGAGCCCGGCTATATGGCGCGCGACCGCAGCGCCCTACCCGGTGCGCCGACCGCACGAACCGCCCTGAACGATCTGCCGGTGCGCCTGCGCCTGGACACGGAAAGGATGCCGTAACGCATGGACCTCACGATCCCGGACCTGGCCCTCGTCGTGCTGATCGGCGCGTCGGGGTCCGGCAAGTCCTCCTTCGCGCGGGCGCACTTCCTACCGACCGAGACCCTCTCCTCCGACTTCTGCCGTGGCCTCGTCGCGGACGACGAGAACGATCAGGCCGCCACCGGCGAGGCGTTCGATGTGCTGCACTACATCGCGACGAAGCGGCTGGCGGCGGGGCGGCTGACCGTGGTGGACGCGACCAACGTGCAGGCGGAAGCCCGCCGCCCGCTCCTCGCGCTGGCGAAGGAGCACGACGTTCTCCCGGTCGCCATCGTCCTCGACCTGCCCGAGGCGATCTGCCAGGAGCGGAATCGCGAGCGCCCCGATCGACAGTTCGGCCCGCACGTCGTCCGCAACCACGTCCGCGCGTTGCGTCGGTCGCTGCGCGGCCTCAAGAAGGAGGGCTTCCGCTACGTCCATGTCCTCCATTCCCCGGAGGAGGTCGCGGCGGCGACCGTGATCCGTCAGCCGCTCTGGACCGATCGGCGGCGCGAGCACGGCCCGTTCGACATCATCGGCGATGTGCACGGCTGCTTCGCGGAACTGGCCGCGTTGCTGGACCGGCTCGGCTACGAGATCGCGCCGGAGACCGACGCCAACGGCGAGGCCGGGTACGCGGTGATCCCGCCCGACGGGCGGCGGGCGATCTTCCTCGGCGACCTCGGCGATCGCGGGCCGGACACGCCGGACGTCTACCGTCTGGTGATGGGGATGGTCGCGGCGGGGACGGCGCTCTGCGTGCCGGGGAACCACGACGTGAAGCTCCTGCGGAAGCTCGGCGGGGCGGAGGTGCAGATCACGCACGGGCTCGGCGAGACGCTGGCGCAACTTGAGGACGAGTCGCCCGCCTTCCGCGCCCGCGTCGCCGCTCTCCTCGATGGCCTGGTCGGGCACTACGTCCTTGACGACGGCGCGCTCGTAGTGGCGCACGCCGGGATGAAGTCGCGCTACCAGGGGCGCGGCTCGGGGCGCGTCCGCGACTTCGCCCTCTACGGCGAGATGACCGGCGAGACCGACGCGACCGGCCTGCCGGTGCGCCTCGATTGGGCCGCCGAATATCGCGGGCGGGCGGCGGTCGTCTACGGCCACACGCCGACCCCGCGCGCCGAGTGGCTGAACAACACGATCAACATCGACACCGGCTGCGTCTTCGGCGGCGCGCTGACCGCGCTGCGCTGGCCCGAACGGGAACTGGTGTCCGTCCCGGCGGCGCGCGCCTGGGCCGAGTCGGCCCGCCCGTTCCTGCCGGTCGAGGAATTGGCCCCCGCGCTGAGCGCGCAGCAGGAACACGACGACCTGCTCGACGTGGCGGATGTGCTCGGCAAGCGCTTCGTGGAGACATGGTTGGGGCGGCGGGTCGCGATCGCCGAGGAGCGCGCGATCACCGCGCTGGAGGTGATGAGCCGCTTCGCCGCCGACCCGCGCTGGCTGATCCATCTGCCGCCGACGATGTCGCCGCCCGAGACGAGCCCCCTCCCGGACCTGTTGGAAGGCCCGGCGGAGGCGTTCGCCTACTACCGCCACGAGGGGGTGCCGCGCGTCATCTGCGAGGAAAAACACATGGGCTCGCGCGCGATCGTCGTCGTCTGTCGCGACGAGGATGCGGCGCGGGCGCGCTTCGGCGTGGTCGGCGACGGCCTCGGGATCTGCTACACGCGGACCGGTCGACGCTTCTTCGACGATCGCGCGTTGGAGACACACTTCCTCGCCACGATCCGCGACGCGCTCGACCGTGCCGACTTCTGGGGCGAGTTCGCGACCGACTGGGCCTGCCTCGATGGCGAGCTGCTGCCCTGGTCGGCGAAGGCGCAGGAGTTGCTGCGCGGGCAGTATGCCGCAGTCGGTGCCGCCGCGACCACGGCGCTGACGTTGGCGGTCGGCGCGCTCGACGCCGCCACCGCGTCGGGCGTGGATGTGGCCGATGTCCGGGCACGCTTCGCGGAGCGCGCCGACATGGCGGAGCGCTACGTCGCGGCGTACGGGCGCTACTGCTGGCCGGTCGACGGGCTCGCCGACCTGAAGTACGCCCCGTTCCAGCTGCTGGCGACGGAGGGCCGGGTCCATCTGGACCGCGACCACGCCTGGCACCTCGCCACGCTGGCGCGACTCGGCGAGGCGGACACGAGCGGCCTGCTCCACCCTACGGCACATCTGACGATCGATGTGACCGATTCCGCGCAAGAGGAGGCGGCGATCGCCTGGTGGGTGGCGCTCACCGGGCGCGGGGGCGAGGGGATGGTGGTCAAGCCGCATGACCCGATCGTCGTCGGGCGGCGCGGGCTGGTGCAGCCGGGGATCAAGGTGCGCGGCAAGGAATACCTGCGGATCATCTACGGGCCGGAGTATGACCGCCCGGAGAATCTGGCGCGACTGAAGGTGCGGCGACTCGGCGCGAAGCGCGCGCTCGCCGGTCGGGAATTTGCGCTCGGGGTGGAGGGGCTGGAACGCTTCGCCCGGCACGAGCCGCTGCGGCGGGTCCACGAGTGCGTCTTCGGCGTCCTGGCGCTGGAGAGCGAGCCGGTTGACCCCCGGCTCTAGCCGGGGCAGGCTCGGCGGGACGGGGCGTAGATTGTCCCGATCGGGGCTGGGAGACCGACCGACACGGACACGTCGCAAATGGGCCTCGTACTGGTAGAATAACGGCCATCTGCGACGCGGAGGAGGTGAGGGGCCAGATGCAAGATTGGGAACCGGCGGTGACGGAGCCAGCGGAGCACGAGGAGCCGTTCGCCTTGGATGTGGAGGGAGCGGAAGCAGCGGAGGCCGACGAGGCGGGCGTCGAGGGCGGTACGGCGGGGGATCTCCCACAGCTTCAGGCCGAGTACCGCCGTCTTACCGCTCCGCTCGGGGCGCTCGCGAAGATCAAGCCGAACGATCCGCGCGCCCTCGAACGATTGGCCGCGACCCTGAAGCGGTTGCCGTCCGGCGATACGCTCGGCCCCGCGCTCGACGATCTGCGCGGGCGCACCGAACGCTTCCTGGAGACCGCCCGACGCGAACGGATCGCCGCCTTCCGACCGCTCGAGGCCGAGTGGGTGCGCGCGGTCCGGGCAGAAGGGAAGCACTTGCGCGAGCGGAGCGGCGGCTGGCGGGTCGATATGCTCGAACTCGGGTTGCAGCGCGATCAGGCTCGCGCCCGCTTCTTCTACAACCGCGAGGCGTTGACCCCCTGGTCGCCGCTCGGTGGCGCGGCTGACCTCGCGGCGCTCGAAGAGCGCGCGCGGGCGCTCCTGAACGGCGCGACCTTCCCGGATGCGTCGCTGGCCGCCATCTTCCACGATGCGTATGCGGGCGAGCGTGCGGCACGGGAGCGTCAGTCCAAGGGTCGGGCGGAGGTGGTGCCGCTGCCCGACTTCTATCGCGGCGTGCGCGTGGCCCTGGTACGCAGCGAATTGGCGGGGCAGGCACCGGAGAAGAAGCTGCGCTGGGTCGAGTTGCCGCGCTGGGCGTTCCTCTATAACCTCGACCGCTATCGCGCGCGCGCCGCCGAGGTGCCGGAAGGGCAGCGGCTCGGCCTGCAAACCGGCAGTCAGCAGGAGTCGCGCCAGTTCGGTATGGTCGTCAACGGCCTCGAAGCGGCGCAGGACTACCGGACGATGTGCTTCGTCGTGCCGTTCAACAGCGGGCGCGGGGACGCATGAGCACGGGGGGAGCGGCCCGAGCCGTGGGCATGCCGCCCGACCCGGCGATGGTTCGTGCCGCCCTCGAACAGGTGGCGCAGTACGGCATCCTCGGTCACACGGCGGCGGCGCTCCTCGATGTGGGGACCGGCCCGTTCCTCGCCACGATCGAGCGCGAAATCTTCGACGATCTGGTCGCTCAGGGGGGCGCGACCTGCCGCTTCTTCGAGGGAAGTTATGGCTCCGGCAAGACCCATCTGCTGCGCCTCCTCGCCGACCGCGCCGCCGAGCGCGGCCTGGGCGTGGTGCAGACCGAGCTGTCGCGCGATCTCGGTCTGGAGGATTGGTCGCTCATCACCCGGCACATCCTCGAACGGGTGGAGGTGACGCGCGATGGCGTGACCCTCCGCTCGCTGCCCGACATCCTTGCGGCCTGGGGACGGGGGAGCCTGAGCGGCGTGGCGGCGTTACGGCGGGCGCATTTGCCGCACGCCGGTTTCCGCGCGGCGATGCTGCGGGCGGTCGGTGAACCGACGCTGCCCGCCCCGCTGCGGGCCTATCTGCGGGGCGAACGGATCGGCGCGGGGCAACTGCAACGCGCGGGGATCGACGGGGTGAAGGATCCCCTTTCGCGTCGTAATGCCGAACAGGTGTTGAACACGGCCCTGAGCGGCCTCTATCATCTCGGCCTGCGCGGGACGCTCCTGCTCTTCGATGAGAACGAGCGGACGCTCGTCCCCGGTCGCGGGGCTTTCTCGAAACGGCTGCAAACCGCCGCGAATGTGATGCGCCGCTTCATCGATGGCTGTACGACCGGCGGGATCGTCGGCACCGTCGCCGTCTTCGCCGTCCTCCCCGGCTTCCTGGAGCAGGGCACGCGCCTCTATCCGGCCCTCGGTCAGCGCCTGGAGATGTGGCGCGACGCCGACACGCCGCCCGCCTGGCGCTGGCCGGTGGTGCCGATCGAGGCGGTCGGCATCGCCCCCACCCCCGAAGCCTTCCTGGAGGGGATCGCCGCCCGGCTGGTGGAACTCGCGGCGGTGGCGGGCACCCCGACCGACGGCCTGACCGCTGCGCTGCACGCCGCAGGCGAGGCGGTGCTGTCCGAGCACGCCGGCGCGGGCTACCGCCGCCCGCTCTTGCGGCGACTGGCCGCGCTGACGCTGGAACGGCTGGATGACGAGTCGTCAGTGGGCGAAGTAGGCGAGTAGGCAAGTAGGCCAGTAGAAAAGTGACGTTCCCGGCCACTCGTCCACTGGCCTACTCGCCTACTCGCCTACTGTCCTACTTCCAATGGGGTGAGCGATGGCTGTCGATGTGATCGCGATGATCGAGCGGATGGCCGAGTACGGGACGGCGCCGCACGATGGGTGTGCGCTCTTCGGCGTCGGCTACGATGAGGCGTTCGCGCGGCTACGGAGCAAATACTTCGAGGCACGCTTCGCGCGGGGCGACTCGGCGGAAAAATTCGTCGTCGGGCCGTTCGGCTCGGGCAAGACCCATTTCCTGCGGCAGTTGATGGAGATCGCGCGGGCGCTGGAATGTGTCACCGCCGAGGTGGCGCTGAACAAGGATCTCGATTTCACGAAGAGCCTGATCGTCTACCGCGAGGTGGTGCGCGCGATTCGCACGCCCGGTGCGGACGAGCGCGGCATCCGACCGCTGCTGGACGCCGCGGTGGAGCAGATCCGCGGTCGGGCTGCCGGGAACGCCGCGCTCGGCGATCATCTGGTCGCCGGTTGGATCGCGGGGCTCGACAAGGCCGACTTCGAGTTGGAGGCGTTCGGGCGGGTGTTGCGCCACGGCCTCGAAGCCCAGCTGCGCGAGGATGACGCGGCGTTCGCCGCGGCTTGCCGCTGGCTCGATGGCGAGGTCACCGATCGTATGCTGGCGCGGGAGTTGGGGTTGACTCCGGTGACGAAGAGCGAGGAGAACCTGTACGGACGACGGATGCTGCTCGCGCTCTTCCAGTTCGTCCGCGTCGCGGGCTTCCGTGGCACCGTCATCAGCTACGACGAGGCGGAGCAGGGGCTGGACGTGGCGCGGCGCGATCTGCCGCGCATCCTCTCGCGGCTCCAATCGAACATCAACGCCGTCGCCGATCTCCGCAACGGCTCCGCGCTGGTCGTCTACGCCTTCGAGCCGGGCCTGGTAGAGCGCCTCGACGAATTCCCGGCGTTGCAGCAGCGCGTGGTCGATCCCGGCCCCGGCTACGGCTTCTTCGAGGGGAATACGCTGGCTCCCCGGATCGACCTGACCTTCCGTGGCGATCCCGAGCGCGAATTGCGCGCGATCGGCCTGCGCCTGACCGAACTCCTTTACCAACACGCCGTGCGCGATCTGGGGGTTGATCAGCGGCGGGTGTCGGCGATCGTCGCGGAACTGGCGCGGGAGATCGCCGACGCCGACCCGACGAGCGCGAACCGGCGCACGATGGTGAAGCGTACCTGCGCGATGCTGATCCGCCTGCACGATGAGGGCGTCCTCGACACGGGCGAGGTCGTGCGCGCCCGGGGCGGTGCCGAATGGGACGAGGTGTGATGGACGGGGCGGGGGGATTGCGGGTCGGCGCGCGGGTCGGCACGGCGCACCTGGGGCCGGGGCGTGTCGTCAAGGCGACCAGGGGCGGCGCGCTCGTCCGACTCGACGGCTTCGGCGGGGTCGAGGTGGAGGTACTCGCGGGGGAACTGGTGGCGCTCGATGCGTCCGCCGCCCTGAGCGCCGTCCCGGACACGGCACCGGCAGCGGCGGCGACCCCACCGCGCGGCGACATCGCGGCGCGGCGTTCGGTCGAGGCGCTGCGCTTCGGCCTGGTGCCGCACGGCGCGATCGCGGAACTGACGCTCGGCTTCGCCGACTTGCGCGATTGGGCGCTCGCCAATCTCCCGCTGACGCTCGGTGATCGCCCCCACGTCGCCGCCGTGACCGGCCCGTTCGGCACCGGCAAGAGCCATACGATGGCGGTCATCCGCTACATCGCCGGACGGGAGGGGTATGCGACGGCGCGCGTCGAGGTGGACGGCCAGACGATCAGCCTCGCGCGCCCCGATACTTTTCTGCGCCAGCTCTGGGGGAGTCTGAGCACCCCCGGTGGCGACTCGGCGACACCGGTCTTCGATCTCTATGCGCGGGCGATCGGGGCCGGACAGCCCGCGCCCGCGATCCTGGACGAGGCGGAGGATGCGCCCGGTCGGCTCGATCGCGTCCGGCAGAATTATCAGGTCATGGCCGATCTTCACCTCCGCAAGCAACTCGACGCGCACGCCTACGCCCTCGATGCGCTCCTGTCGAGTAGTCCCGAGTTCACCGCCGCCGATGTGGCGCGGCAGATCGGCGTGCGTACCTCGCCGCGCGACGGGGCGGCTTCCCTGCGGCGGATGCTCGGCAACAGCATCGCCGAGCGCCCGTACGACCTCGTCGCGGCCCTGGTCGGCCACGCGGCGGTCGCCAGGTTGGCCGGTTTCCGGGGGTTGGTGGTGACGATCGATGAGTTCGAGGTGGAGCAGGTGCCGTCGCGGGCGAATTACGAGCGCGTCAGGGCGCACCTTGGTGTGCTGACCGCCTACCTGCGCGGCGAGACCGCCCACCGCGCCGCGCCGCTCGGTCTCTTCTTCGCGACGGTCGACGAAGACGGGGAGGAGGCGGATGCGGTCGTCGGCCCGATGCTGGCGGCGACCGGCGGCGGCAGCTATCGGCTGGCACCGTGGCCCGCCGCGCTGCGCCGGGAACTTGCCGGGCGGATCGGGCGACTCTACGCCGCCGCCTACGGTCGCGAACCGGACTTCGACCCGGCCCTGATCGATCGCGTCGAGGGGAGCCTGATCGGCGGTGGCCTCGACGAGAGCGGCCTGATCCGCGCATTCATCAAGCGCTATGTCGCCGCGCTCGATGCGGCGTACGGGCCACCGGCGGTCGCGGTCGGGTGAGCCGGGGAAGGCCAGCGTCGGTGGGTAGCCACTACCCAGTAAAAGAGACACCGTCCACCTCCGCGACTGGCACTCCACGAGCGTGGCGCCTTTCCCCCTCTCCTCGGATGGGGAGAGGGGTGGCGCGGAGCGCCGGGGTGAGGGTGGTCGCGGCACCCGCACAGGTCTGCAACGAAGCCCCTCTCCCAGAGTGGCAGAGGGGTGGCGAGCCGGGTGCCCCCTGGGCGGACGAGCCGGGGTGAGGGCCGCACCGGCGTGGCGTGGCCGTTGGACTGAAGTAACCCGGAGGGCAGCTACTCCCGGCTGAAAGCTTCGCCATGAAGCACCCATGAAGGGCATAATATCCGCCTGCGCGGACTGCACCGTGCTGGGCCACGGTATGGAGTTTCCATCGGCGCTTCGGTTTAGCGCTGCCGGTGCCACCCTTGGCTGGGCCGATAGGAAGAAGCGTCGCCTGCCGCTGGGGCGAGCCGAGAAAGTGAGTGTCCAGCATGTCGTCGGTGGAGCAGCCCGCGCCCGAAGCCGCGCTCGGGCTCGATCGCACCATCGCGCGCGGACTGGCGCGAACCTGGGATCCCTTCTTCGCGCGCTTCGGGCGGCTGACCGCGCCGCAGCGCGCGGCGATCCCGGCGATCCTGGCGGGCACCGATGTGCTGCTCTGCGCCGCGACCGCGTCGGGCAAGACCGAGGCGGCCTGTGCCCCGCTGGTGGAGCGGTTCATCGGGCGGGCCGCGCCGTGGACGATCCTCTATGTCTCCCCGACCCGCGCCCTGATCAATGACCTCTACGCCCGACTCTCTACCCCGCTGGCGGCGCTCGGCCTGCGCCTCGACCGGCGCACGGGCGACCACCGCGCCGACGCCGCGCGCGTGTCGCAGCTCCAGGTGCTCCTGACGACGCCGGAATCGTTCGACAGTCTCCTCTGCCGGGGGCGGCGGTCGCGGCCCGACGGCCACGCGTTGGCCGGGGTCACGGCGGTCGTGCTCGACGAGATCCACCTGCTGCACGGCGGGCCACGCGGCGAGCAGACCCGCTGGCTGCTCGAACGGTTGCGGCGGTTGCGGCGGCAGGCGCGGGCGCTCGGCTGGACGGCGGACGACCATGTACAGGTCGTCGCGCTGAGTGCGACCGTGCCCGATGCGGCGGCGGTGCGCGACGCCTATTTGCCGGGTGGCGCGGTGATCGCGGTGCCCGGCGCGCGGGCGATCGAGACGGTCGGTGCGCCCGGCGCGAGCGCGCGGGTCGAGGTCGCGCTACCGAGCCTCCTCGCCGCGCCCGACCCGCCGGACAAGATCATCGTCTTCGCCAACGGTCGCCAGCGGGTGGACGACCTCACCGTACGGCTGCGGCGCGACCTCCGCAATCTCGGCTACGCGGTGCGCGCCCACCACGGCAGCCTCGCGCGCGAGGAACGCGAGGCGACCGAGGCGGCGGCACGCGGCGAGCGGCGGATCGTCGTCTTCGCCACCTCCACCCTGGAGATCGGGATCGACATCGGCGACATCGATCTCGTCGTGCTCGATGGCCCCGCGCCGGATGTCTCGGCGCTGCTCCAGCGGATCGGGCGCGGCAATCGGCGCACCGGCGCGACGCGCGTGCTCGCCTGCGCCGACACCCTCCTCGATACCATCGTCCACGCCGCGATGATCGAGGCCGCCCGCGCTGGGTGGCGCGGGATGGCCGAGCGGGGGCCGGAGGGCGCGGTCGCCCGCCAGCAGGTCGCCTCCTACATCTTCCAGGGGCGGCGCATCGCCCGGCCACGCGCGCGGCTTCAGGCGCTGCTCGACGACTGCGCGCCGCCCCTGCTCGCCCGCGATCTCCTCGACACGATGATCGCCAACGACGAACTCCACAGCGAGGCCAGCGGCGTGCGCCTCGGCGAGGAATGGCTTGCCCGCGTCCCCTATGGTGACATCCACTCGACGATCGAGGATGATGGCGGCGCGACGGTGGCGGACGAGGCGACCGGTCGTCCGATCGCCAGCGGGGTCGCCTTCCGGGCGGGGCGCGGCCTGCGCGCGGGCGGGCATCTGCTGGAGGTGCGGCGTTGGAACGATTTTCGGATCGAGGTGCGCCACGTCGCCGACGAAGCGCGCGCGGAGGGCGACTGGCGCTACCGGAGCCGCCCCTGGCTGCACGGCACCGACCAGCCGCAGGCGGTGCGGCGTTATCTGGGCCTGGGGCCGGACGACTGGCCGATCGTGCCCCTCGGCGACGGGGCGACGATCTGGGTCTTCCATCTCGGCGGCGCGCGCCGCCGCGCCGTGCTCGAACTCCTCGCCGCGCGGGGTCTCGATGCGCCGCCGCCCGGCGACATCACCGACTGGCAGATCGTCCTCCCCGGCGTGGTCGCCGTTCGCCCGCCCTGGCTGGACGCCCCGGCAACCGCCCTGGAGCCGCTGATCGACGCGCGGTTGGAGCGCCTGGAGCGCACGCTCGGTCGCCCTGCGGCTAATCGCCGCCTGCCACGTGCCGCGCGCCTCGCCGAGGTACGGGGCTGGCTGCGGTTGGATGAGGAGTTGGCGGCACTCCGACGGGCGATCTGGGCGCGCGTCAGCGACCCCGATGCCGAGACGATCCTGGTGGCGATCGGGGCGGCGGTGCTGGCGGAGGACGGACCGCTCCCAGGATCGGGCCAGGGATAACGGGCACGCAGACACGCGGTGTGCGGGAATTGCGTGGCGCGCGATCACGAGCGCGCTGCGTCCCGCTGTGTCCCGACGGCTGGTCGGTGGCGATTCGCCGCTACTGGATCACCGATTTCGGCGTCGCCTCGATGCGCGTGATCACCGACCTGCCTTTCGTCGCCCGATGGTACGCAGCGTTCCTCCCGACACAGGGGCACTGTCTCGTCGGCGTGGTCACCTCGCCACGGCGGCAGTTCGGCTACCTCGATGGGGTCGCGGCCGCGCGGCCAGGGGCGGACGACCTGTGGCGCTCCTCGATGCGGGCTGCAGCCCCGGCTCGATCACGGTCGGCCTGGCCGAGGCCGTCGCGCCGGGCGACGTAGTCGGCCTCGATCTCCATCCGGCGCGGGTGGCGCGCGACCGAGCGCGGCATCGCCAATGATCCGCTTCGCGCGTGGCGATGCCTTCCCTTGCCCTTCCCGGACGCCTCGTTCGATCCAATACCGTCTTGTCGCACCTGCGCGAGATGAGGCGGATCCTGCGACCTGGCGGGGTGGCCTGCGTGGCCGATATCGATCCCGATACATCACCGGCGCGTCGCCGCTCGGAGACGTCGACGCCGGCCTCGCGCTCTTCCGGCGGATCAGGGCCTATCGGCGTGGCTCGGAGAACGATGCGCGCCGGTTGCGCGGCCAGCTGATCGCGGTCGGTTTTGGCGATGTGGTCGGCGATGCCTTCCTGCTGGTGAGCGGCACCGCCGAGGCGACGCGCCAGACGGTGTCGGGGAATCGGCACCCTCCTGCACGCGCCGGATGATGTCGCGCTGGCGATCGAGCAGGGCTGGGCCGACCGGACCGAAATCGAGCGGATAGCGGTGGCCTGGCGGGCCTGGGGTGAACGGCCCGATGTATCCCTACTGCCAGCCGATCGCGGCGATGGTCGTCTGGCAGTAGGATACGTCGTGAGGTGGGACAATCGGTGATGCCACCGGGGACGTGATGGCAGGGATTGTCATGCCGGCAGGGGCCTGGATGGCGGTCGCGCACCGTCACGACGCGGCGACGCGCGATCGCATCGTCGCGCTGGTGTAGCTCGTTCGGACGACCAGCGGCCGCCCCGCCGGGCGTGCTGCGCGCGAGGAGTAGATACAGGGTGCCCTCGGCCCGCACGAGATTCGAACCTTTCGCTCGGTGTCCCGCCGCGGTTCGGGTTCTTCCCCGCGCCGCAGCAGCGTGCCGCCGAGGAGTGCGGTAGGATGCCTGGTGATGCAGGCGCGGGTGGCCGCGCGACCGGCCGCTCGCGTGGAACGTGGCATGGGGGGGGATCTCGATGCGCCTAGCCCTCTTCTCCGATATCCACGGCAGCTTGGTGGGGCTGCGCGCGGTCCTCGAGGGGATCGACCGCCTCGGCGGCGCCGACCGCCTCTGCGCCCTTAGTGACCTCCTGCTCGGCGGGCCGGACGCCGAGACCATCCTGACCACCCTGCGCGACCGCGATGCCCTGCTGCTGCGGGGCAATGCCGAGGAGAGTGTCCTCGATCCGCGCGGCTCGCTGGCGCGGGTACCGCCGCAGTGGCGCGCCTACAACCAGGCGATCGTCGCGTGGACCCGGGGGCACCTCTCCGGCGACGCGCTGGCCCTGCTCGCCGGGCTGCCCCTCCTGGTCGAGGTCGAGTGTGCGCCGGGCCGGCGCATCGCGCTCTGCCACGCCGCGCCCGCCGATCCGTGGGCGCGGGTTTGCAGCCCCCACGCCCCCCTGCCCGACCTGCGCGCGGCCTATGACGGACTCGACGCGGCTGTTGTCGCCTATGGTCATTGGCATGGCAACCACGTCCTGCCCCTCGATGGCAAACTCCTCGTCAACGTGGCGAGCGTGGGGCTGCGCCGGGACAGCCACAGCGACTTCACGATGGTGGAATGGGCCGATGACCGGTGGATTGTGCGCCAGCACCGCGTCCCCCACGACGCAGCGGGTGAGGCCGACCTGATGCGCGCCCGAGGGGTGCCGACACCGTAGCCGGGGAAGTGGGACGGTGGCGCGTATCGCGCCAGGCGATGAGGTGAGCCATGTTCGCGACCGTCAATGGTGTGCGCCTGCATCACGAGGTCGAGGGCGAGGGGGTGCCCTGCCTGGTCGTCTCGCTGGTTGGCACCCCCCCTACCAGCGCACCGACGCGGCGGCCTTGCGCCGACACATCCGCTTCATTTTCCCGGGTCTCCGCGGGTGCGGCCCTGCGGAGTCCGGGCCGCCCGACGACCCGACCCGCACCACCCGCCTGGCCGACATGGACGCCATGCGGCAGGCCCTCGAGATCGATCGCCTCGTCGTCGTCGGGCATTCGAACCACGGTATCCTGGTGCCGGGGTACGGGCTGGCCCGCCCCGCGCGCACGGCGGGGCCCCTGGTGAGCGGCTGCGCCCCGACAATGATCGACCCGGAGCCCCGCCGCCAATCCTACTGGCGGTCGGTCGCCTCCCCTGCGCGTCAGGCCCACCCGGCACGGAACCTGAGGGCGCTGACGGCGGAGGACCTGGGTGTCCTGCCGCCCGACCAGGCGTTTATCCGGCGCTACCTGGCCCAGGGTCCGAAGCAATTCTTCGACGCCGACCGCGCGTGGGCCGACCTACATGCTGCACGTACCGGCCACGCCGTCGAGTATGGAGCGATCGGGACTGGGGCCGGCCGAGCCACAGGCCAGGCACCGCTTCTCTGCCCATCGCTGGCGCACCACGGCCTCCTCCTTCTCAGCATCCCACTTCGTGAGGTCGTCCCTACGCGGGTCATCTCCGGGCAAGTGGCGCTTCTCGCGGAGGCGATAGCGCTGTCCCCGGCTGTTGATGGTGGGGTGGTGCGGGAGGCGGTCGAGGATCGCCGAGGCGAGCACCTGGTCGGCGACGGCGAGGAGCGCTACGAGGAGTCCTTCACGGCGGGCAGGGGTACGGGAGTGCGCGCCCGAGCCGCGTCTTCGTCGCGACGAACGCCCGCCGGCAGCCCTGCACCCTTCCCTCTCCATCCTCGCACGTGCCGTCGCGCGCGACGATAGCGCGTCGATTCTCCGCGAGCTGCGGCGCATTGTTTCCGAATGTCGCTTCGCCGCGTAGAGTAACGCCGACCGGGACGACGGGGATATCCCGTCGTCCGGCTCTCCCCGTCGCACCTGGCCGCCGCGAGCCACGGTGGCCCCTGGCCGATGGCGGGGCCGGACGCTGGGAGCCCCACGCCATGCCGTTGCTCCCGCCCGTACCGCGCCGCGCCGCGTCGGCGACCCGCGCGGCGGCCGGTTGGCCACGGCGGTCCCCGCGACCCGATCCCGTGCAGGCGTCCCGATCGCCCGCTGTATCCCGGGGTGTGGCTGCGGGTGTGGATCCCACGGTCCACACCCGCAGCCACATCCGGATCGACGGGCGGGGCGGGGCGGTGGCACAGGGTGGCGGTGGTGTGCGGTGTCCTCCGGGTGCGCGTAGGGCCCGACTACATACCGCTCCTCGCCCCGCCCGCAGGAGCCCGTATCGGCGTTGCCCCCCGAGGATCTTCGCCGTCATCGCCGCGCGTCTGCGGCGGGTAGAGGGCGGGCGCGACACCGCCGCATGGTGGCGAGGGCGGCGGCGATCACGCGGATAGGCCGTGGCGTCGCCGTGTGGGAGGGTTCGGGGCACGGGGGTGGGCGTCTCCCCGGTGTGCGCGATCGTCCCGGCGAGGGGCGGCAGGGCGTCGCGATGGCGCGTCTCTGCGGCAGGAGCAGGGGGATGATGGCGACGGCGAGGGGGGGAGGGAGGTACCTCGTCCGCCGTGCAACGGCGGGCTGATGTGCGGCGTGTGGGTCGATGGATCGGCGCGAGGTGGCGCGGGGTGGCGCTGGGCCGTGTGTGCGTATGATTCGGTATATAGTCGGGCCCGCGAGCGGCGAGGCGGGGCGTTGTCCGGGTCCGGGGGCGGTTCCCCCCGCCGTGTCGCCCCGCGCCCGGTCCATCGTGTCGGCCGCGAGGCCGGTAGGGTCCGCCGCGAACCGACGGGCCGTGTCGTCGCCGACGCGTCATCCGCCGGGATGAGCGCCGGACTGCTGTGCGGCGACGCCCGCGCGTCGGGGGGCGGCCCGCGTCGGCGGACGGTCGGCCTGTCACTTCCCGCGGCGGAGGAGCGGCCGCCGCTCGCCGGTGTCGGCGACGATCCAGATCGGCCCGAGGGCGGTGCCGGGGCCGAGGTCATCGAGGACCGCCCCGAGGACGCGGCCGCGCAGGCCGGGCTCGTCGCGGGCCACGGCGGCGATCGTCCGCAGCGTGTTCGTCAGGCGCTGGCGGCTCTCGGTCACCCAGAGGATGAGCGCCATGGGCTCGCCGTAGGTCGAGGCGTACCCTAGCGACCGCAGGTACGCGGCGTAGGCGGCGAATTTGGCGGTCACCCGCGCGTTGGTCTCGGTGCCGCGGTCGAGTTCCAGGAAAATGCGCGCGCTGGCGGTCCGCTCGCCGCCGTCGTGGTGCAGCACCCCCGTGCCGTCCGGGATCACGGGGAGCGTTTGGGCGGCCCCGCCGCTGCGCCGGATCTGCACCCGGGCACTGGAGGAGGCGGCGCGCAGCGCGGTGCCGCCGACCCAATGTTCGACGCGGACGTCGGCGGTGCGCGCGCACGCGGCCGCCAGCGCGGCCCAGGCCCGGGCGCACCCCAGGGTGTGGTCGATGTGGAGGACGCCGGTGGCGCGCGCCGGCACCGCGATCGTCGCCGGATCGAGCCCGTAGCGCCGGGTCAGGAGGGTCGCGCCCTCCCGGCCGAGCGCGTAGGCGTAGGGGGCCTGCCCGGTGCCCGGCAGCACGGGGCGGACCACGCGCTGCAGGAAATCGTGGTCGGCGAGCAGCGCGAGGCGGCGCTGGACGGCCGACGAGACGCGCGGGCGGTCCTCGTGCGCCACCCCGCCCGCAGGCGGGAAATGGCGCCAGGCGACGATCTCGGCGTCGAGGAGGCGGTGCTCGTGGGCGTCCAGGCAGATGGCAGCGTCGCGCGGCGTCAGGGTGATCGGCGGCGGCGGGGTGTCGTCGGCGGGCCTGTGCGCGGGCATGGAATCCTCCTCTCCTCTCGTGGGATGGGGCGCGGTCGCAGGGACCGCGCGGTCGTGGGGTGGCGGGACCGCTCAGGCGAACGGGTTGTCGAGGTCGGCGTCGGCGTCGGGGACGGGGGCGGTGGTGTCGGCGTCGATGGTGGGGCTGACGGCGGGCTGGCCACCGCCGGGTGGCATGGGCCGCCTGGCCAGGTAGCCGCGCCCGTCGAGCCAGGCCCGGCGCAGGGCGAACTCGGCCTCGACGTCGGCGCGCCGGTTGCCGTGGCAGCGGCCCGACGCCTCGCGCGCCGCTTTGTCAACCGCCGGGTCGTCCTCCGTCTCGATGTCCGGCGTGCGCACCAGGGTCGCGTCGCCCCCGCGAACGCGGGAGTGGACCCGGAACCAGCGCGGCGGGGTGACCCGGAGTTGATCGGCCTGATAGTCTTCGATGTCGCCGGGGCTCATGCTCGTGTCGCGCCGCGCCCCCCGTTGGCCGGTGCGCTCGAGGACCCGGCGGTAGAGTTGCTGGGCCAGGAGCGGGGCGTCTTCCGTCGTGAGCTGGAACGCGGCCAGCAGGCGGACGCCCAGCAGGGCGGTGCGGATCGCCGGGGGCACGGTGTGGAGCATGGTGCATGAGGCGAACAGGGAGAGCCCGAATTTTCGCGCCTGTTCGACGAGGTCCACGACCGTGCTCGTCGCATACGATTGCAGCTCGTCCGCGACGAGCGTGACGCGCTCGATCGGACCCCCCGCCGCGAGCGCGTCGCGGCTCATCGCGGCGTCGAGGAGCGTGGCGCAGATGAGGGCGGCGATGGTCACGTTGTACGGGCCGAGGTCCCGCTGGGGCAGGGCGATCAGGACGGGGCAACCCGCGGCGAGGAGCGCCATCGGATCGACGACGTGCGGCTCGTAGCCCGGCAGGGACGCCCGGCGGTGGCGAACGTAGGCGGGGTCGGTTACCTCGAGGCCGAGCAGGGCGCGCGCCTCCGGGTGGCTCACGATCCGCCGCAGTTTGACCAGCACGGAGGCGACCTCGTCGGCGAACTGGCGGTCGTGTTTCTGCGCGAGATCGGCCGCGAACTCGCGCGCCGCCTCGCTCGTGCAGCGCCCGAGCGCGTAGGCCCGGAACGCGTCGTCGGTGAGGAACCGGGGCCCCTCGGCGAGCGTGTAGTCGGCCTCGATCAGCGCCCCGCAGACGGCGGTCAGGTACAGCTCGATCCGGGCGCTCCAGCTCTCCCCGGCGATGGCCCCGAGGGCGAGCGCGAGCGCCAGCGCGCGACTCGTCGGGCTCTCGCCCGGCCGGCAGCGCAGCGGGTCGAACCCGTAGACGTGGTCCGGGTGTGCGCCCTGGAGGATCAGGCCGCCGCGCTCATCGATCGTGTCGGCCGTCAGGCCCACGATGTCGCGCACCAGGGTGCCGTGGGTGTCGAGCACGGCGACGGCCTCGCGCCGGCGGTCGAGGCACTGCAAGACGATCGCCAGGAGGAGCCGGGATTTGCCCATGCCGGAAACGCCCAGGATCAGGGCGTGCGCGGCGCGTTCGTCGTCCGTCGCGCGCCACCACGGGGTCCAGCGGCTGTCGGTAGCGCCGAGGACCAGGCCAGCGCGTCGCGCGTCGAGCCAACCGGGGGCGAGGAATAGGGCGAGGCCCACGCTCGCGCCGACACCCATGACCAGCAGCGCGATCGGGAAGAGCGCGACGGCGCGGAGAGCGGCGAGCGGCCCGTCGAGGAGGCCGGATTGCACGGCGACGGCGATGAGGAGGGGGATGATCACGAGCGTCGCGAGGAGGGTCGCCGCGTAGATCAGCACGCGTACGACGAGCGGATCCCGATCCTGATCGGGCGAGTTCCTGGTTGCCACGTCTGTCTCCTTCGCTAGTCTGTCCGGCCGACCGGGCCGCCCCGATCGTCTCCCCGCAGTGCCGGAGCGCCCGTGTCGCTCGGCTATCGGGCCCGCTGCGCGACCCCGTTGCCCTGCGGTACGACAACCGGGGAGGCAGGCGTTGTCGGTGCCATCGGTGGGGCGGTGTCGGCACGGGCGACGCAGGCGACACATCGGGTGCCTGCTGCCAGTCTACGCCCGGCCCCCTTACGTGAGCCTTACGCGAGCCTTACGTCTGTCGTACTTCTGCCCGACTCGCGCGCCGACACACGCGGCAACCGAGCGCGGGCCGATGTGGGCGCGCTGCGCCGCGCCGGATGCCTACCCGATCTGGCACGGGGCCGCCACCGTGGCGCTGAAAAGGAGATGCGGCCCGGTGCGTTTGAGCGTATCCCGACGCGGGACCGCGTTTCCGACCGGTATTCCCGTGATGCCAGGGGTGCCCCCCTCGTGAGCGGGGTGACGGGCCACGGACAGGCGCTGCTGTTGGCACGCACAGCGCCCGCACCCGCGACGGCCACGCCGGGATGGGGCGGGTGCCCCTCGCCACGGGGGGCGCGGCCGGGATGAGATGACAGGCGGGTTGACGTCGCGCGCCTCTCGGCGTCGCGGATGCGGTGAACGCGCAGCCAGAACCATCCGCCGCAGGGCGGATGGTTCTGCTGCGCGTTCACGGTGAATGGCGGTGCCCGGGGCGTTCACGGTGAATGGCGGTGCCCGGGGCGTTCACGGTGAATGGCGGTGCCCGGGGCGTTCACGGTGAATGGCGGTGCCCGGGGCGTTCACGGTGAATGGCGGCCCCCGGGGCCAATAGCGATTGAGCGCTCCCCGGAAACGCCACGGTGGAATTTCCCCGGCGACGGTCAGGAAGTACACGCCGAGGTCCTGGCTGATGGCGAGCATCCCGAGGGTGATCGCCAGGCGTGTCTTGCCGACACTGGGCGGCCCGAGCAGCAGCAGGTCCCCGCCCTGGGCCACGAA
>JAABUN010003257.1_pt1 | contig 25758 bp, 23 predicted proteins | sample 5559311 | NCBI WGS metagenome assembly JAABUN01 (sample SAMN10711877, study PRJNA513370) | rock metagenome | isolation source: Antarctica rocks | place: Antarctica: Victoria Land, Siegfried Peak sud
GCAACAACTGACCACGTACTTTTAATAGAACATTATGGAAAGCTAAAGCCCGTAGTGTGCCAAATCTAATACGCTATAATTGATTATCAAACTGTTAGAGTTGTTAAGTGTCAAACTTGAGAGGAAGAAGGTCTTTTTGCTTACTTCTCTTTAGCCCATCAACAACGAATAGTATTAACAAAGCGGCTTACTTCTTCGGAAAAACATCCTTACGATGTTCAGGTTGATTATGCAAAGCAAGTAATACAGTTGCTGCACGATTATTTAAGATCAAAATAATGGATATAAAAGAGGCTGCCTCAAAAAAACTTTGCGACAGCCTCTTATTGTTTTCACCCATCTTTAAGGAACGTTCGTTCTTAGCAATCCCAATAGTTCAAACACACACCTTACAAATTAAACTGCCCTGCTGTTTAAGTGTACACTACAGCAGGTCATCATCGTCGTCGTCGTCGTCATCAAGGGTAAGGTCATCATCTAAGTCTTCATCACTTATTACGGGTTCTTCATCTGCTACATCAGCGTCTAAATCTGCATCGTCAGTTTCGTCCATATCAGCAACATCCTCATCATCAAGACCGTCGTCATCATCCACATCAATATCATCATCTACATCAATATCATCCTCATCGTCATCTTCATCAATATCATCATCAACCGCTGAGGCAGAAGTAATTGGATTGCCGCTATCAAAATAATTTTCGGGCATCGACTCATCTTGTCCGTTCAGATAGTTGAAAGGTGTTGTCATCGTTCAAAAAATTTAAAGAGTGAAATTACAGAAAAGAATGTTTTCCTTGAAATACCAGTTATAAAACCATGCCATTTTATAAAACTTCAATTTCAACTGCAAAACCTTTGAAGCATATAAAGTAATAGCTTCTTTATAATTAATTGGAAATGAGATAAAAAGATGAGGCTTTGTAGATAAATTTCCTCGAAAGAAGCACATGCTATTTGTTATCCATAAGTATTCTTTTACTGTAAACAGGCACGAAACTTTTACTAAAAAACTAAAAGGGTTTATGCAGAAATCGAACGAGAAAAAGCCCGTAAGAAAGCCTCAATCGCAGAAAAGGCCCGGGCAGGAAGTTGAGATGTCTCCAAAACCTGTATCGGACAGACCAGAGGAAAAGGGGTGCAACAAATTGCAAGGTAAAATAGCTTTAATCTCCGGTGGCGACAGCGGGATTGGAAAAGCTGTTGCAATTCTTTTTGCAAAAGAGGGAGCCGATGTAGCAATTATGTATTTGAATGAACACGAAGATGCCGAAGACACTGCGAAGAAAGTGGGTGAATATGGAAGACAATGTTTGTTGCTTGCAGGCAATATTGCAGAAGAAAAAACAAGTGTTGATGCAGTTGCCAAAGTGATTGAGAAATTTGGAAGGATTGATATTCTGGTTAATAATGCAGCAATCCATTATGAACAAAAATCACTGGAAGATATAAGTACAGAACAATTAATGGAAACATTCAGCACCAATATTTTTTCGATGTTCTGGCTTACAAAAGCCGCTTTACCACATCTAAAAAAAGGCAGCAGCATTATTAATACAACTTCTGTTACCGCCTATCGCGGAAGCGAAAGTCTTATGGATTATGCAAGCACCAAAGGTGCTGTCGTTTCTTTCACCCGAAGCCTTAGTGCTAATTTAATTGAGAAAGGCATCAGGGTAAATGCGGTTGCACCGGGACCGATATGGACTCCACTAATAGCTTCAAGCTTCGATCCTGAAAAAGTAGCCCAACACGGAAGTGATGTACCTATGAAAAGAGCAGGCGAACCTGCAGAAGTTGCACCGAGCTATTTGTTCTTTGCAAGTAATGACTCATCTTACATAACAGGGCAGGTGCTTCACCCAAATGGTGGTGAAATTGTAAACGGATAAAAACTTTAATTATGAGATCTATCTGGACAGGTGCTATAGGATTTGGGTTGGTAAACATACCCGTTAAAATGTATAGCGCCACCGAACGCAGCGAATTAAATTTAGACATGCTCGATAAGACCGATCTTTCGCACATCAAGTATCAGCGCGTTAACGAAAAAACAGGTAAGCCGGTTGATTGGGATAATATAGTGAAGGGTTATAAAATGGATGATAAATACGTGATATTAGATGAGAAAGATTTTGAAGCAGCCAACGCCAAAAAAACAAAAACAATCGAGATAAGCGATTTTTGTAAGGAAGAAGAAATTGACAGCATTTATTTTGAAACGCCTTATTATTTAGAGCCTGATAAAAGCGGCATACGTGCTTATGCATTATTAAGAGCCGCATTGCAGAAAACAAAAAAAGTTGGGATAGCTACATTTGTTATGCGCAGCAAAGAAGGGCTTGCAATTCTGCGTCCTTCTGATAAGGTGATCCTCTTAAACCGCATCCGCTTTGCTGAAGAAATTCGCGACTCATCAGAACTGCATTTGCCAGAGGAAGCCGAGATAAAAAAGGGCGAACTGGATATGGCCATCTCATTGATTGATCAGCTTACTTCAAAATTTGATATATCTGCATTCAAAGATACATATACCGCTGAACTGATGAAAGTGATTGAGGCCAAAGCACACGGCGCAAAACCTGCGGCTGCAAAAATGCGTGTGGTACACAGCGCTACCGAAGATCTGATGTCGCAGCTAAAAGCAAGCTTAAATACCAAGAAAAAGAAAGCATCGTAAATTATGAGTTTAGCAACGTATAACCAGAAGAGAGATTTTAAACAAACTTCTGAACCAACCGGAAAGAAGCCAGGCACAGAAGATAAAGAGTTGTCTTTTGTAGTTCAGCGCCACAAAGCTTCTCGTTTACACTACGACTTTCGCCTCGAACTTGATGGCGTGCTTAAAAGCTGGGCTGTGCCTAAAGGGCCAAGTTTAAACCCAACTGATAAGCGTTTGGCTATGATGGTTGAAGACCATCCTTATGATTATAAAGATTTTGCAGGAATTATTCCCGAAGGAAATTATGGCGCCGGTATTGTTGAAATCTGGGACAGCGGAACTTATGATGCTGTTGATGAAAAGGGTTCAGAAAGAATTGTAACAGATTATGCTAAAAAAGTAAAACTATTAAATGCCGGGCTTAAAGCAGGGAATTTAAAGTTTAAACTAAACGGCAAAAAACTTAAAGGCGAATTTGCTTTGGTGCGTTTAAAAGGCAGCGATTCAAATAGTTGGCTATTGATCAAACATCGGGATGATTATGCAGTTGATGAACCTTATAACAGCGAAGAACATACTGCAAAAAATTCTCCTATCAACAAGTGGCTTGAAAAAAATAAACCCGAAAAACTACAGGTAAAAAAAAAGCTCTGAAGGCCGATTTACCAGATGAAAATTCTCACGAAACAGAAGAAACTCCGGCAGAAGAAATTAATGCTCCACAAAAAACTACAAATCGTTTTTCATTAAAAGCAGAAGCATCGTCAGCAAGAAAGTTAAACGAATATATTCCTGCAATGCTTGCCAAGGATACAGATACGCCTTTCTCTAACAAAGACTGGCTATACGAAATTAAATGGGACGGTTACCGGGCTATAGCTGAAGTAAATAATAGCGACGTAAAGTTTTACTCGAGAAACGGGAATTCATTTTTAGCTACCTATACCCCAATTGTTGAAGAGCTTTTAACAATGAAAGTAAACGCTGTTTTGGATGGAGAAGTGGTGGTAATAAATGAAGAAGGAAATCCTGATTTTCAAAAGCTGCAATATTACTCGGAGAACAATCATTTGCCTTTATTGTATTACGTTTTCGACCTGCTTGAACTGAATGGGAAGAAACTCTATTCCCACCCGCTAATTGATAGAAAAAATCTGCTGCAGGAATTGATAAAAGATAATCCTGTAGTTAAATACAGCGATCATATTGAAGAAAGGGGCGAAGACTTTTTTGAGGTAAGCAAACAAAAGAACCTTGAAGGGATAATGGCTAAGAAAAAAGATAGCCTGTATTACCCCGGCAAACGTTCGGCCGACTGGCTTAAAATAAAGCACCATCAATCGGACGAAGCAGTTATAGCAGGTTTTACCGCACCCCGCGGAGGAAGAAAATATTTCGGTGCTTTAGTGTTAGGCGCTTTTGTAAATGGAAAGTTCACTTATGTTGGTCATACGGGTTCGGGCTTTAATACAGAAACGCTTAAAGAGGTTTCTGCAAAGCTTCAATCTATAATTACAGAAAAATCTCCTTTTGCTGAGAAAGTTAAAACGAACATGCCGGTAACATGGGTTCAACCAAAATATGTATGCGAACTGCAGTTTTCTGAATGGACAGGCGATGGCAAGCTTCGACATCCCATATTTTTAAGATTGCGCGATGATAAAACAGTGAATGATTTAAATACCACACCTGATAAAGCGGTAAACATGAAAAATACAAAGGAGCCTGAAGCCGAAGTTTCAAAGTTGAAAGAAGCATCGAAAAAAGAAGCATCGAAAAAGGTTTCGGTTAAAAAAGCAATGGCAAAAAAAGCGAAGGAGCCGGTTGCAATGGAAGCTGAAGGGGACGATAAAGCACACAAAAAGGAAGCACTAAAAAAAGAACCGGCTAAAAAAGAAACAGCTAAAAAAGCGAAGCCGGAAAAAGCAGCAACAGAAACAGAAACAGCGGACAATAAAGATGTAGTAAATAACGAAAAGGAAAAGATATATAAAATTGGTAAAGCAGAACTAAAAACTACAAACCGTACAAAGATTTATTTTCCTGATGAAGGAGTAACAAAAGGCGATGTAATAGATTATTACGAAAGGATGGCAGATGTTATTTTACCTTATTTAAAAGACCGCCCTGAGTCATTATTTCGTATGCCTAATGGTATAAACCAAAAAGGGTTTTTTCAGAAAGATGCAGGTGATGAAGCGCCTTCATGGGTAAGCCATATTGAATTGTTTTCTGAGTCAACTAATAAAGATATTGACTACATTTTATGTAATGATAAACCTACTTTGTTGTACCTGGCAAATCTTGGTTGTATTGAAATCAATCCCTGGCACTCCAGGGTAAAATCATTAGATAATCCTGATTACCTCATCATTGATATTGACCCCAGCGATAACAATACTTTTGAGCAGGTAGTGGAAGCCGCAAATATTGTAAAAGGTATTTTAGACCAGGCCGGTGCATTTAGTATTTGTAAAACTTCAGGCGCTTCGGGTTTACATATTTATGTGCCTTTAGGCGCGGAGTATGATTACGACCAGGCTAAAGATTTTGCTTACCTCATTTGTATGATGGCTAATCAGCTAATTCCTGATTTTACTACCTTAGAAAGAAGTCTAAGTAAGCGCAGCAAGTCGCAGATATATATGGATTATTTACAAAACCGGAAGGGCCAAACCATTGCATGTGTTTATAGTATGCGGCCAAAAAAAGGAGCAACAGTATCAACGCCATTGGAGTGGAACGAGGTAAAAGAAGGGCTTAATCCCAAAGACTTCAACATTCATACAATAGCTAAACGGCTAAAAGAAAAAGGCGACCTGTTTGCACCAATGTTAGATAAATCAAAAGCTATTGATTTGGGAAAGTGTCTTGAAAATTTAGGTGGATAAAAAGATATGAAAAAGCAAATACAAAAGCACAGATTTTATAAAACAAAGCAAGGCAGTTGGTTCATTGATCTTCCTGATTGGACCGGCGCACCAGGAGAGTTGCAAATGGTAGCGGGAGCTGATACTTTACTGGATAAATTAAGTGAGGGGAAAGGTGAAGTTTTTTTAGAAGTATCACTTTCGCCACAGCCAAATTTTGAAACCTTACAAAGAATTGAAACAAAAGAATGGGGCGGGGCAGATTACAAGTTAGAAACCTACAAAAATAAACCAGTTAACAAGGAAATATGGTTATGCGATGTTGCCAAATACGTTTTCGACGATTTTCCGACATTCATATATTTTAAAAAGTTAAGCGTAAACAGGGTAGGTAAAACTAATAGAAACATGCAAAATGTCTTTATCCTTACAGTTTTTCCTGCTTTTTTTCTTATAATTTTAAATAGTTAAAATTTATATAACTACCGTTTATTTCTTTGCCACCAACTTACGGAACCCTATATTTGCTACGCATTTGAGAAATCTAAATCCCTATGAAAATTCTTTCCTCCGCAGTCAAAACTTACAGAATTTTCCGGTTTTCTTTTCAATCATTTCACAAAAAAAAATTGTAACTGAATATGTTAATGAGTAAAAAACTTACCCTGTTCGTATCTTCTGTGATCCTCATCCATTTTCTTTTCGTTTTTGCAAAATCAAAGCCTTTTGAAACCCCTGTTGTAAATACTGCAGAAATTACTACTGCCGATAATGCAACTGATGTTACCGCTTCTGTAAGTGATGATAATACAAATAATAAATCAGCTATCTACAATAACCTTAATCTTGAAAGTTTAGGTTTATCCAGGCAGGCATTCGAGTATGGGATTAAGGGTTTTGAATATTTACTTTCGACAGGTAAATTGCATAACGATCAAATAATTTCAATAGTAGATTTCAGTCTTCCTTCAAGCAAAAAACGTTTGTTTGTAATTGACCTTAAGAACAATAAAGTTTTATTTAATACCTATGTTTCTCATGGCAGAAATTCTGGCAGAGAATTAGCCCAGGAGTTTTCTAACGATGCTGAAAGTTTTAAAAGCAGTCTTGGTTTTTATGTAACCGGCGGAACTTATGATGGTAAACATGGTTTTTCAATGCGTTTAATGGGCGAAGAACCAGGATTTAATGATAATGCATTAAGCCGTTCAATTGTAATGCACAGTGCAGAATATATTAATGAAAGTGTTATCAAAACGCAAGGTTTTATCGGTCGCAGTTTAGGATGCCCTGCACTTTCTCCAACTATTTATAAGCCGGTTATTGAGAAAATTAAGAATGGTACTTGTTTATTCCTTTACAGTCCTAACAAAAATTATCTTACTCGTTCTAAAATAATCAACAGAGCTTAATAAATTATTTCTTAAACATAAAAGAGGCTATCTCATAAGTTGGAGATAGTCTCTTTTTTTTATTGGTACATTTAATAGCAAAGTACACTTCTGATACCAAATGGCCTGGTAATTTTCGGAAAGCCCTCGCTCTTTTAAAGCCAGCTTCTATCTTAAGTTACTTAATCCTGCTTCTTCTCTTTATTCTTACTTATATCAGTTTTCTCTATAGCAGAACTGAATGGGTTTACAAACATCTTTCTTGCAAGTTTTTCATCGTGATTATAAATATCGTCTCTAAAATTTAATAGCCCGTTTTCATCAACCCAGGCGGTATAGTAAGTTATAAATACAGGAACAGGTTTTTTCAGTTTTACAAATTGTTCCTCTCCTTTGTTCATGGCTTCATCAATCTTTTCGGGTGTCCATTCTTTTTGATCTCTTAAGAGGTAATTTGCCAGCCAAACAGGGTCGCTTAACCTGATACAACCATGACTGTAGGCTCTTTTATCTTTTTCGAATAAGCCTTTCGCAGGAGTATCATGAAAGTAGATATTAAAATCGTTGGGGAAGAGAAACTTTACTTTTCCAAGCGAGTTTTTCTCACCGGGAAGTTGGCGGATAACAGGTATCCCATCTTCTTCGCCTGTTTGTTCCATTTCGTTGCGTGCTAAGTAATCAGGATCTTTTTGCATTGCAGGGATAATTTCTTCCTTCACAATATCAGGTGTAACGTTCCAGTACGGACTAAAAACTACCTGGTTAAGACTGCCGGTAAAAGCCACTGTATTGTGCCCTTCTTTGCCTACCACCACAGGCATATCTCTAACCTTAGTGTTGCCTTCATAAACATGCAGTACAAATTCGGGTATGTTAACCATTATCAGGTTTCCTGAGGGTTTGTTTGGCATCCATCGCATTCTGTTCATATTAATAAGTAACTGCTGGATTCTCTGTTCAACAGGTACATTCATGTCTTTAATAAGTGCAGCACTGATAACGCCGTTGGGTGTATAACCATGCCGTATCTGAAAAGTTTTGATAGCTTCTTCAAGTTTATCGTCATATACGGTTGTAGTATCTGTAGCTGCTAAATCGCCGGTTGCCTGCAACCTTCTTTTTATAGATAAAATTTCAGGAGAAGACATCCCTTTTTTATACTTTTTCTTTTCAGATATAATAGCAGGCCAGGCTCCGTTTTTTGCAATGTTGTAGTAGTTCTGCAACTGGTCTTTTAATTTTTTGTATTGCTCGTTGGTGTCTTCGTAATATTTATTATCCTTATGTTTTTTTGTAAGTAAAGAGTCGGCTAAATACATCGCATCTTCTTTTTTACGGGGCACAAACCGCTCGAGTTCTTTGCGCTTAATTACTCCTGTTTCATAATTTTTTAATATATACTGAATAAAATGTTGGGTAAGTAAAAGTTCTGTATTTAAGCTCGATTTTTCAGATGCTTTTATTACTAAATCTTCTGCAGTTACCAAATGCTGCATTCTTTTTTGCAGGTTCTTATCAGTTAAACTTTTGTCTTTATTATAAGTGGTATAGTATTGATGCAGGTTCCAAAACTCGCGTGCCTGTTCAGTTAGTCCATCGCTGGCAAACCATGCAAACTGATAGTTTCGTGCATTATAAAAACTCCTGATACGCCTGGTTAAAGTATCATTTAATTTTTGGTCGGCTATAAATTTTGCTACATCTGCACTATCTAAAAAAAGGTCGTTGTAAGAGTTAGCGGGGGTAATGCTTAAATCGCGTTTTGTTATTTTTTTGTTGCTTTCAGATTTTTCAGTATTGGTTTCATCATTGTCCGACGAAGTACCTGAGTTGTTGTTGTTATTTTTACAAGCTAAAAATAGAAGTAAGGTGAGTCCAAAAAAAAGTTTTTTCATATCCTCACTTTTTGCAAAAGCCATGCCTTGAAATTGCAGAAATTATTTATACTCACCAAACGCGTTTCGCAATGCATCTGCTATTTCGCCTAACGTGCAATTATTTTCAACTGCTTCAATAACAACCGGCATTATATTATTTCCATCCTGTGCGGCTGCTGTAATATTTTCAATGCAATGTTGTGCAATGGCTGCAGAACGTCTGGCTTTTAAGTTGTTAATTTTTTCAGTTTGCACTGCCCTTATGCTGTCATCAATTTTAAAGCCGGTAATATTATTCTTTTCTTCTGTCTGAAATTTATTTACGCCCACAATTATCTTTTCACCTCTTTCAATTCGTCGCTGGTATTCGTATGCGCTTCGTGCAATTTCATTTTGTATAAAACCTTGTTCTATTGCATCAACGCTTCCGCCCATAGCATCTATTTTTTCTATCAGTTTCCATGCTTCTGCTTCCACTTCGTCGGTAAGATTTTCTACAAAGTAAGACCCCGCCAAAGGATCAACCGTATCAGCCACTCCACTTTCGTAGCCAACAATTTGCTGGGTGCGCAAAGCAATGGTTGCGGCTTCTTCTGTAGGCAGGCTTAAAGCCTCGTCGTAGCCATTTGTGTGTAAGCTTTGCGTTCCTCCCAGCACAGCCGCCAGGGTTTGAATGGTAACCCGGCTTACATTATTTAAAGGTTGCTGTGCAGTTAATGTGCTTCCGCCGGTTTGCGTATGAAAGCGAAGCATCATTGCTTTGGGGTCGGTGGCGCCAAGGTCTTTCATCATTTTAGCCCACATTCTTCGTGCTGCCCTAAACTTGGCAACTTCTTCAAACAGGTTATTATGCGCATTAAAGAAGAAGGAGAGGCGCTTGCCAAAAATATTGATGTCAAGTTTTTTTTCGACGGCTGCCTGAACATAAGCTTTTCCATTGCTTAGGGTGAAGGCTATTTCCTGCACTGCTGTGCTTCCCGCTTCGCGGATGTGATAGCCTGAAATGGAAATAGTGTTCCACTTTGGAAGTTCTTTACTGCACCACTCAAAAATATCTGTGATGATTCGCATGCTTGGTTTTGGAGGGTAGATATAAGTTCCGCGTGCAGCATATTCTTTTAAAATATCATTTTGAATAGTTCCCGTAAGTTTTTGAAGGTCAGCGCCTTGTTTTTTTGCAAGGGCAACATATAAAGCGAGTAAAATATAAGCGGTTGCATTAATCGTCATTGAAGTGCTTACATCTTCGAGCTTAATGTTTTTAAAAAGCGTTTCCATGTCTTCAATACTATCAATGGCAACCCCAACTTTTCCTACTTCGCCTTCGGATAATGGATGGTCGCTATCGTAACCAATCTGCGTCGGAAGATCGAAGGCAACACTTAAACCGTTCACTCCGTGGTTTAATAAATAATGATAACGTTTATTGCTTTCTTCAGCGGTTGAGAAACCGGCATACTGGCGCATTGTCCACAACCTTCCGCGATACATATCAGGCTGAACGCCCCGGGTGTAGGGGAAAGAACCGGGAGCCTCCCCAAACCCCTCCGGTGGAGGGGCTTTATACAGATCATGATAAGTATAAAGTTGCTTTATTTCGATACCGCTATCGGTAAACTTTTTGGGGCTGTTCATTTTTTTTTGTCCATAGTCAATAGTCCATTGACCATAGAAGAATTTCATTTTAAATTATCTCTAAATTTTGTAATCATTTTGCAAAGATGGTTATACTCCTCATAGAGCTTACGGTAATCTTCCTCTATAATATATTTTCTCCTTCTTGCTATCATTAAACATGCTACTACCTCAATTGCAGACCGCAACGCAATAGTAAGAAATCTCGCAAATTCGGCATTAGTAAGGCCGGTGCTCCCTTCAGCAATATTTAGTACTACAGAATCCCCGGCTCTTTTAATTTGAGATGACAAATTAAACATTTCATTTTTAGGAAAAGTAATTGCGATATTATGCACAACATCTGTTAATTCAAATGTCTTTTGCCATATTTGTAAACTTTCAAATTTAAATGCCATAATAAAATTGAAATGATTAATAAACAAAATAAACAATGGACTATTGACGATGGACTATTGACTCCCACTACAACAACTTCTTCGCCTCATAGCTCAATACTTCACTAACCACTTCATGCAGTTGGCCTCTTCTATCCTTCATTAAATATTCGAGCAAAAGTTTATTAAGATCCAAACCGGTAGCATTGGGAGGCAGAGCGCTTGCCAGTTGATTAACAACAAGCATGTTTTGTTCTTTCAGGTTTTTTACTGCGTTCCAAGCATCAGGTGTAACATAAATTTGCTGTGTAATGTTATAATCAAATTCTTCTCTTATGCTGTGGGTAAGAAGCACTTGCATATCTCTTGCTGAAGCACCGCTTTGATTTACGCGACTAATAAGATTAGGTAAAGCAATCCTGTCAACCAACAAGGTCAGCCTTTCGTATGCCTGCAATCGTAACGAGCGGGTAGAGTTATCTTTCTCGCTTTCTTCTTTTGCACTTCTTCTTTGCTGCCAAAAAAGGTATCCTAAAAAGCCGGCTAATAAAAGGGCAATTATGCTGCTTAGCACAATCTCTGTATTATTCATTAAAGATGTTTTAGCAAAAATACAGGAAAGCCTTTCGTTTTGTTAATAAGGCTAATGCTCTTAACGTTTTCCTTTATTCGCAATTTTATAGCATATAATAAAATGGATTGTATGTATTTTTGCTGAAAGAAGTATAAGTATGGAAACAGCAGTTGCAACACCGGTAACCTTCACTGCCGGAGCGGTGAGAGAATTAAAAAGATTGATGGATGAAGAGAATTTTGACCCATCTCAATATTTACGCGTTGGCGTTAAAGGAGGCGGATGCAGTGGCATGACATATGTTTTGGGCTTCGACCAAAAACAAGAGGGCGATGAGGAGTTTGAAATAGAAGGCATCCCATGTGTAATGACTACAGCACATGGCATTTATTTAATGGGCATGGAAATAGATTTTCAGGGAGGATTAAATAGCAGAGGATTTACATTTACCAATCCAAATGCAAGCAAAACCTGTGGTTGCGGAACTTCGTTTGCAGTTTAATCAATACAGTACTGAGTTGCAAAAAATTTTTGCAACATACATCTTCCATTTCTTTTCCTGTTTTTAATATCAATATGAATGATATGCCTGTAAAAAGTTCCTTATTGTGTTTGTGGTTCTTGTACAAATACACTGGTAAAGGTTTTGCATAAGTAGATATAAATTTAGTAATGGTTTAGAATAACTATTTTTATGATTGCGGTAAATTTGCTGCATTTGCAAATTTTAGATCACTAATAATCTGATGAAATGAAGAACAATAGAAATGTTAAGCTAACCGATAAGGATAACATCATTAATATTAATTGTCAGCCACCTTTAATATTTTCCATACCGTCTCCTTACGAAGATAATAATGAAAGAAACGCACCCTGGTTCAGCCGACTATTGAGGCTTGAGAAAAAAACAGGTCAAATAAAAGAGACAATAAAAGCTATAGCTAAAAAACATGCAATTCAATATGAAATTACAAGGCAGATGATTGAAAAAACCATCGAATTAAATAACAGGTTTGTAAGCAGGGCTGAGAAAAGTGATCACGATAATAATTAAGAAAAGTTTTAATTGCAGTTCTTTATCCTCTTTGCGGTGTTACTGATGTTACTGAACCGTTTAATATTTCTGCAAGCACAAATTCAATTTCCTTTTTTAAATCTTTGCGACAGGTTGGCTTTATAATATAATGTATCGAGCCTGATTTTTGGGCTTCTTCCATATCATCTTCTTTTTTTCCGGTGGTATAAATAACAACCGGTATATCCGAAGTTCTCTTGTTTTCTTTAAGTTGCTGCAAACACTGCCTGCCGTTTAAACGAGGCATGTTAAGGTCTAAAAAAATTATATCAGGAAGAGAAGCTTCTGCAGCTTCAAGTGCATGCAAAGCATCTTGCCCGTTATTGAATTGTTTGAAAATAGTACGGGGATTGATCTGCGCAATAACTTCCATAAGAAACTGCCTGTCATCTTCATCATCATCAACAATAAAAACAATTATTGGTTGAGCCATGTAGATTAAGGGTTAAGATATTAGGTTGAAACAAATATATGCAACATTATTTATTACAGGACTCAAATCACTACTTTTAATCAGCAATATAAACAAGAGGAAAGAATACATGGATGAACGCGAGGCGCTGGAAAACGAAAAGCACCAGCAAAGCAAGTCTTTTCCCATAGTAGCAATAGGGGCTTCGGCAGGTGGCCTTGAGTCGGTTACTAAACTACTCGAAAACCTTGCGGATGATACAGGGATGGCATATATATACATTCAACATCTTGACCCCGACCGGGAAAGCATGTTAACCGAAATACTGCAAAGAGCCACTAAAATGAAAGTGCAGCAGGCAGAAAACCTGATGCCTGTTGAGTGTAACAACTTTTATATCATTCCGCCTAATAAAGACATGAGCTTAATTGATGGCGCGCTTAAGCTTACACCAAGAGCGGCGAGGCCCGCAAAGCATTTGCCCATAGATAAATTCTTTTTGTCGCTGGCTGAAAAGCAAAAAGAAGGCGCCATAGGCATTATTCTTTCGGGTACAGCATCAGATGGCGCCAAGGGTTTAAAGGCCATAAAAGAAGCCGGCGGGCTAACCTATGCACAGGACGATTCGGCACAGTTCAACTCTATGCCACAAGCTGCGATTGCCGAAGGCTCAGTTGACCAAATATTGCCACCCGCCGAATTAGCTAAAGAGCTGGAAAGGCTTGGCAAACTGAGCTATATATTATCCAAAGGGATAGAGAATGAATTAATTCAGGAGCCCGGCGAAGAAGATAAAGATCGTAACGAGGATATCGCATATTTTTCAAAAACCGAAGATATTAACAGCATTTTGCGGCTGCTGAAAACAGGAGTAGGAGTAGATTTTTCTCATTATAAAAAGAATACGATACAACGCCGCATTATTCGCAGGATGATTTTGAATAAGCTGGATAACCTGAAAGATTATATAGAACTTTTAAAGAAAAACGATAAAGAAGTAAAACATCTTTACCATGATCTGCTGATTAATGTTACTCATTTTTTTAGAGACGCTGATGCATGTGATTATTTAAAGAAGGAACTGCTGCCAAAATTATTGCAGGATAGAACACCCTCTAAACCTTTACGCATTTGGGTTCCGGCATGTTCCACCGGCGAAGAAGCTTATTCGTTAGCCATGCTTGCTTTAGAAGTGCTTGGCGAAAATGCCATTAACGCCAATATACAAATATTCGCCACCGATTTAAGTGAAGCCTCCATAAATAAAGCAAGGATAGGAATTTATACCATTGCCGATGTTGCCAATGTATCCGACAAAAGGCTGAACAGGTTTTTTACCGGGGCTGAGGGATCGTACCGGATTGTAAAAGCCATTCGCGATGTATGTGTTTTTGCTCCGCATAATGTATTTAAAGATCCGCCATTTTCACGCCTTGATCTTATCAGTTGCTCCAACCTGCTTATTTATTTTGATAATGTGCTGCAGAGAAAAGTGTTGGCGAACTTTCATTATTCGTTGGTAAAGAACGGATACCTTATTATAGGTCAGTCAGAAACAACGGGCAGTTCTTCACAGCTTTTTACACAGGTGGATAAGAAGGCTAAAATATATATTAAGAAGAGCGATGTAGCATCAAAGGTAATGTTCGATCTTAATTATAACATTCCTGCTATAGAAAACCTGGATGCTAAACCTGTTCAAAAAAGGGAGGTTAAAGAGGTGTCGCCCAACGTAAATCTCGAAAAGAAAATAGATGAAGTTCTGTTAAGCCAATTTACCCCTCCTGCCGTAGTGGTAACACACGATCTTGAAATTGTTCAGTTTCGCGGATCAGCAGGTTTGTATCTTGAAGCTTCATCAGGTAAAGCAAACCTTAGCCTGCTTAAATGGGCACGTACCGGCCTTGCATTTGAACTGCGCAAAGCCGCAAATAAAGTAATTAAAACCGGTAAGGCGGAAAAAAGAGAAGGCATTGAAATAAATTACCAGGGCAAGGTGCACCAGCTTGGCTTTCAGGTTTCGCCGCTTTCAAATATTGTTGAAGACCAGTTACTGCTGATTGTTTTTGAAGAAACAAAAACCGGGGTTGCAGCCGATCAAAAAGCTACACATTCAAAAGACCGGCGTGTAAAACAGCTTGAGGATGAGTTGGTTTCTTTAAGAGAAGATTTAAGTGGAATGATTGAGGAGCACGAAGCCGTAACCGAAGAATTGCAATCGGCCAACGAAGAAATAGCATCAAGCAACGAAGAACTGCAAAGCATTAACGAGGAGCTCGAAACATCGAAAGAAGAATTAGAAAGCACCAACGAAGAATTGATGACGATAAACCAGGAACTGCAGGTAAGAAACGAGCAGCTTTCTGAGTCGCACGATTATGCACAGGCTGTAGTTGCCACTATAAGAGAAGCCGTGCTGCTGTTAGACAATAACCTGAAAGTAAAAACGGCAAACAGATCTTTTTATACCACCTTTAAAGCACAGCCCGAAGAAACTGAAGGGAGGATAATATACGAGGTTGGCAGTAAGCAATGGAACATACCTGCCCTTAAACAATTGCTCGAAGTTCAGTTACGCGAGAGCTCTCATATACATAGTTTTGAACTAAAACATTCATTTGCAGGCATAGGCGAAAAGGTGATGATGATTAATGCACGCCGTATTGTACAGCGGTATAACGGCCAAACCGTAATATTAGTGGCAATAGAAGATATTACAGAGCACCGGCAGGCCGAAAAGCTGCTTGAGGAACGTGAAGAATGACTGCGGAATATGGCCGACAATGTTCCCGTAATGATTTGGGTGGCAGGCACCGATAAAAACTTTACTTTTTTAAATATAAACCTGGCTCGCCTTTACCGGTCGCAACCTCAGGCAGGAAACGGGTATTGGGTGGACAGAAGGCGTACATACAGAAGATTTGCCTTTATGCCTTAGCACTTACCATAAAAGCTTTGAGGAAAAACAGCCTTTCAATATTCAATACCGCATGAAGCGGCACGATGGTGAATACAGGTGGATATTGAACAGTGCCGTACCTACTTTTGATACAAATGGAGAATTTACAGGTTATACAGGTTCTTGCATCGAAATTCACGATCAGCGTTTATTAAGCGAGAGCCTTGAATGACGCGTTTACGAACGCACCCGCGAACTGGAAGAAGCCAACAATAATCTCGAACGCATCAACAACGAGTTGCAGCAGTTTGCATACGTAGCCAGCCACGATTTACAGGAGCCATTAAGAAAAATTCTCACATTCTCTAACCGTCTTAAAGAAAAAGATGCTGAGGCATTATCTGCTGCAGGTAAAGAGTATGTAGAAAAGATCCGTTCTTCATCCGAACGGATGCGCAATTTAATTGATGACCTGCTTAATTTTTCGCGTATTTCCCGCTTCGATAAAAAGTTTATTCTTACCGACCTTAATAAGATATTTAAGGAGGTGTTAGAGGATTTTGATTTGCTGATACACGAAAAAAATGCAACCATACAAGTAGGAAAGCTGCCCGTGTTGCAAGCCATTCCTTTACAGATGAACCAGCTATTTCATAACCTGTTAAGCAACGCTCTTAAATTTACTTTGCCCGGTGCACCTCCTGTAATTAATATTAGCTGTAAAAAATTGTTGCCCGAAGAATTAAAAAAGTATCCCCGGCTGGAACCATCAACAGAGTATTACGAAATAGACTTTAGAGATAACGGCATTGGCTTTCCGCAAGAGTTTGCCGACCAGGTATTGTGCTTGCTGATAGAACAAGAAACTGCTTCAAATTAGTAAATGGGTTTGCCAGGAGATGCTGATATGCATCAGAATGACGAATGGTTGGTTTACTGAAGAAGAAAAGTTATAAGTGAGGTAAAACAAGTTTTGAGAGAGTCTCCTGTAATAATTCTTCTGATTTTTTTCCACAGCATGAATTAATAAAAAAAGGCTGCCATGAGGCTGTAAAATAAACTCCTTCAAATTATTTATAATCTTCCCACAAATAGTCAAGATGAGAAAAATAAGACTTATTTCCCTCTTACATATTTCCTTTATTTTATTGTTGGGCTGTTCTACCATCTCAGGATGGCTGAGTGTCAAAAACAGGGGTTTTGCAAAAGGAGCAGATATTGGATGGCTCCCGCAAATGGAAGCAACAGGTTATAAGTTTTATAATGATAAAGGTTTGATAGTGCAACCAAACACGGGGCAAAATATGATGTGATCGGATTTTCTTATTATCCATACTGGTGGCCCGGCAAACCTGACTATACACTTTGCATTGATTACCTCGGTAATAATTTAAAAGACCTGGCATCAAGATATAACAAAGAGGTAATGGTTGTAGAAGTAGGTGGAGAAGATACAAAGCCGCAGAATACTTATGATATGCTTGTAGCGGTTCAGCAAAAAGTAAGGGAGGTGCCAAATGGTAAAGGGCTTGGCGTTATATATTGGGAACCCGAAGGAGCAAGAAGTTGGAGTGGTTATGCACTAAGTGCCTGGGGTGCAAATGGCCGCCCTACCAAAGCATTGGATGCTTTTAAAGATAAATAATACCCGCCGTTCTCACTTATAATTTAAATAATCAAATCAATTCTTTTGTTTGAATGATTGTACGCAAAAGTTAGATTAAAAAAGAAGATATACCTCTATAAGAGGTGAACTTGATTGCAGAAAAAATTCAAAATCAAATTGATATTTCTATCCGATACCTTTTTATTCACTGGTGTTTATATCATCAAAAACTACTGAACTATTAATTAAAAAATGCCACATCAAAACTTGCCGGCATTCTTTTAAGATTTCAAAAAAACTGTTACACTCCAGGTAAGCATAGTCTTTTTTACTTGCCTCTTTCTGTTGGTTTCATGAGTTTAAAAAATTTTATTTCAACCGGTTATTGCCCAAGTGGCAAGGTTTTTAATATATTTATAAGCAAGTAAATTTATAATGAGAAACACATATAAAAACCTTATTGGTTTTTTGCTTTTATTTATTGTGTCTGCCAGGTGTGGATATGGCCAGCAAACAACTAATGATAGTATCAATCGATTTAAAGATGATAGTATAAATAAACGTGAAGTTGATAGCATTCATAAACCGGAAGCAGGCCGTATAATCCAAAACAAAAAAACTGATAGCACACATCAATATAAAATAATAAGTGCAGGTGCCGAATATAAAAGATCTTCATTTTATCAATGGTTGTGGGGTAAGAACTATCGCAAAGAGTGGACAACACCTGTTAAGGTTCCGGTTGTAATGTTAGATACTTTAAAAGGCGGAATAATACCTTATGATGCCGGTGGCGGACATCAAACCAAGTCGCTGCATTCAAAAACCAAAGCAGATAAAGAATATACCTTCCGGTCGGTTAATAAAACGCTTGGTAAAGTTCTTCCCAAAGAATTTTTAAACACCTGGATAGAAGATTTTGTAAACGATAAAGTGTCAATGTCGCATCCTTATGCGGCAGGTTCTGTGCCTTTAATGGCGCAAAGCGCAAAGGTTTATCATACCAATCCGCAATATGTTTATTTACCAAAACAACCTGCTCTCGATACTTTTAATAATAAGTTTGGTAATACATTATTTCTGTTTGAGCAGCGTTTAGATGGCGATTGGAAGGAAGCCGATAACCTGGGAAATTTTGAAAAATATATAAGCACCGATAAGCTGCTGCAAAAGCTGTACGACGACAATGATAACGAAGTTGACCAACGGCAGTTTGTAAGATCGAGGTTGTTTGATATGTTTATTAATGACTGGGACCGCCACGAAGATCAATGGAAATGGGGCGAAACTAAAACAGATGATAAGAAGAGGTACGTACCTGTTCCGCAGGATCGGGACCAGGCATATTTTAAGCCTGACGGGGTTCTTTTAAAGTTCCTTATATCTGCCGCAGGTCTTAATTATTTTCAGTCGTTTAAAGATAACCTTGCAAACGTAAAAACTTTTAACTACGAAGAAAGAAACCTCGACAGGTTTTTTGCAAACGAACTAACATTAAATGATTGGCAAAGTCTTGCAAAAGAATTGCAGGCCGCTTTAAGCGATTCTGTAATTGAAGCGTCTGTAAAACAATTGCCTGCTGAAATATTTCCCATTTCGGGTAATGAAATCATCTCAAAATTAAAAGCACACCGAAGTCATTTAGTGGAATGGGCAACTGATTATTACAAGTTTATTGCAAAACAGGTTGATGTTATCGGCAGCAGCAAAAGAGAACATTTTGAAATCAACAGGCTTAATAACGAAACTGCTGTAAACATTTTCAAGATCAATAAAGAAGGCGAAAGAAAGGATAAGCCTTTTTATTCGAGGGTATTTAAAAGCGATGAAACTGAAGAGATAAGGCTGTATGGCTTATCAGGAGAAGACAGTTATACTGTTAGCGGAAACGAAAATAATGATATAAATATACGCATTATTGGCGGTACTGATAAAGACTCAATTGTTGATCTTTCCACCGGCGGAGAGGAAATAAATGTATATGATGAGGCTGATAATTTTTTTAAAACAGGCCCGCGAACAAAGCTTCATCTTTGGAAAGACAGCTCTGTTCACGCTTTTAATTATAAAAGTTATTTGTACGATAAAAGGGGCATTAAGCCTGCTATATTTTATGATGATGACGACCGGTTGTTTGTGGGATTAGGATATGGTGTAACACATAATAAATGGAGAAAAGAGCCCTTCGCATATAAACAGTCTTTAGCAGTAAGATTTTCTCTTTCTCAAGTGGCTCCTCATATTTTATATAACGGTTTATTTCCCGGGGCAATTGGCAAATGGAATATTGCTTTATTTGCAGATTACGATGCAGTAAAATGGACTAATTTTTATGGACTTGGAAATGAAACACGGATGACAACAAAGGACAAAAACTTTAATAGAATGCGAACAGAAGAATTTTTAGCCCAGGCTGGCATCAACCGTAAGTATGGCAGAAACCATGTTTCTGTTACAGGCTTTTTTCAAAATGTAAGAATAATTGATGATAAAGACAGGTATATAGCAAAATTATTTACACCTGTATATCCCGTAAAGTATAAAGACAATAATTTTGCAGGTTTACAGTTGGGTTATACCACTCACAAGGTTAATGATTCTATTGTGCCAACAAAGGGTTTTGCATTTTATTCTAACGCATCTTATAATTACAATTTTGGCGAAAGCGATAAATCTTTTGCCCGGTATATCGGCGATTTACATTTGTATGTTCCATTGGTTTCTAAATTTTCTTTAGCTATACGGGCCGGCGCTGCCACCGTTACCGGCACTCCTGAATTTTACCAATACATCCCTATTGGTGGCGGCCAAACTATGCGTGGCTACAGAAGGCAAAGGTTCTGGGGAAAAACAACTTTTTACAACAGTAACGAACTGCGGTTTATAAGCGAGGTTAAAAGCTATGCTTATAATGGCAAAGCCGGCCTGGTTGCTCATTTTGATAATGGCAAAGTTTGGATGCCTTCAGAAAAATCAGGCAAGCTACATACCGGTTATGGAGCGGGATTTTTGTTAGCGCCTTTCAATAAAATATTAGCTGATATTACTTATAGCATTTCGGATGAGCTTAGATTAATTCAGTTACGCCTGACAAAGACGTTTTAATGGGGGGCAGATGATAGATGTTAGTTGTTAGTTGACAGATGACAGACGCCCGTAGTGATATGAGAGATGACAATTGAGCGAGACGATCCTCAGTTGTCGGTTGGTCGGATAACGGTATCAACATCATTAAAGCGTGACCATATTTTCATGATTTCTTTTTTTGCCCGGCTCATAAACTAAAACTTATACATGGAGAATCCACGGCAGCTCAACCGCTCATTAGGTTTGCGTCTGGTAATTGTGGTTGTAATTGGTAACATCATTGGGTCGGGCGTTTACAAAAAAGTAGCGCCGATGGCGGCAGAATTACATTCATCAGGCTGGGTATTAATATGCTGGCTGTTGGGCGGTATTATTACTTTGTTTGGTGCTTTAAGTAATGCCGAAGTTGCCGGCCTGCTTGCCGATACAGGTGGTGAATATGCTTATTTTAAAAAGATCTATAATCGTTTTTTTGCTTTCATTTTTGGCTGGTCTCTTTTTGCTGTTATTCAAACGGCGGCCATTTCGTCGCTGGCTTATGTGTTTGCACAATCTTTTAATAGCATTGTTCATCTTCCCCCAATGCTGTCTTCTATTGCTGATTTTAATATTGCCGGAGTATTCTATCCCTTTGCCGATTTCAATATAAAGTTTACCGCTATTTGTTTAATCATACTGCTGACATGGGTTAATACAAAAGGAATAAAAACCGGTGCCGGTGTAAGTACAGCTATATTGATACTTGTTTTTATTGGCATAGGAATAATCATCTTATTTGGTTTAAGCAGTTCGCAAAGCGAGGTTAGCAGAAGTTTTCAACTTACTGCCGCCGATAACAAGCCTGTTTCTGTAAGTGCTGTTTTTACTGCCATGTTATCGGCATTTTGGGCTTACCAGGGTTGGGCTTCTATTGGTTATGTAGGCGGAGAAATTAAGAACGCTAAACGAAATATTCCTAAAGGGATTGCTATTGGTGTATTTATAGTGATTGCTATATACCTGTTGGTTAACACTACTTATCTTTCGTTGCTGCCTGTGCAATCAATAGAGCAAATTCATGCCGCGGGAAATAAAATTGCCGCAATAGAAGCGGTAAGAAGTTTTTGGGGTAGCGGCGGAGCTTTATTTATCTCTGTTCTTATACTTATAACTACGCTTGGCTGTACCAATGCTTCTATTTTATCTGGCTCGCGACCGTATTATGCTATGGCAAAAGAGGGTTTATTTTTTGCGCCGGTTGCTAAATTAAACAGGGCGCAGGCGCCCGGTAATTCTTTGTTGTATCAATGTGTATGGGCATGTTTATTAGTGCTGTCGGGCACTTTTGATCAGTTAACAGATATGATCATTTTTGCTGTTTTTATTTATTATGGCGCAACCACTTTAGGCGTTTTTATTTTACGAAGAAAGATGCCTGATGCGCCTCGTCCCTATAAAGTTTGGGGCTATCCTGTTGTTCCGGCTATTGTCGTTTTGTTTTGTGCAGCTTTGTTTATAAATACAATTATTACCCGGCCCCGTGAGGCAGCTATAGGAATGGTGCTGATGCTAACAGGAATACCTTTTTACTGGTGGTTCAACAGAAATAACAAAAAAATTTATGCTCAGGTTTAATACAACATAAACTGCCTTATCAGTGCTATTATTTCAAAACATTGTTTTTAATGTATCCCTGCAATGTAGAGTTGTTGTCCTTTATTACTACCTGCGACCATCCATTGCTTGAAAATAATACGGTAACAACAGTGCCTGTTTTTACGGTGGTAACAAGAGGATAATCGAAGCTTGGCCCCGATCTCATATACACATCCTGTGTAAGTTTTATAGCGTCTTGAGAAGCACGGGCAGAAGTTGTGACCGGCTTATTGGGAGTTGTACCAGTTTTAGCAGTTGTGCCTGCACCCGTAACCGGAATATTAGAAGCTTTATAAGGATCTGTAACAGGATTGTTAGAAGTTTTACCTGTAGTTATTACTTGTTTATTAGTAGTACTGTTAGTAGTACTTCCGGAGTTTACACCAGTTTTAGTAGAAGCACTGTTAGAGTTTGCAGCAGGTTTATTAAAAGCGTTGCCAGAGTATAAAGGCTTATTTGGCGTACTGTTATAAGTTATAGCTGATGATGTATTGGTGGAGTCTTTAAGAATGTTTGGAGATGAAGTAAGATTCTGGCCTTCGGTTTGAATTTGATTGAGGCTTCTAAGTATAATTTCAGGCTTACCTTTATAATCTATAACCAGGCCTGTAACACAAACCTGTTGATTGGCAAAATGTACTTCGGGCTGGGCAGGAAAATCTTTCAGGTTCTCCCCAAAAATTACAAGGGTAAGCTGATGGTTAGGAAAACTTGCACCCATATTTAAAAGAGTGGGAGTATTTCTGGCATTAGGTAAATAAACACCCCCATAAATTTTTCCGCAAACCGTTACTGTTTGTCCCACTTTATTTTGTACTTCCTCTAAAGTAACTTTTTGTGCAAAACCTATTTGAATAAACATTAGTAAAAACAGCACAAGCACACATTCTTTTTTCATAATAAATCTTTCATGCACGAAAGTAATATATAATGCAGACAATCAAAAGTACCGGGGTGTTGTAATGCTTAAATTTAAGAATAACGCAACGAAACAGGGTTACTTACAACATGGAAAACAGCTTATAAAATAGAACTTTGGATACTGCATTACAACGCTCAATTTTTCAGGAAAAGGCGCAGTTGGTTGGGTGCAACAGCATAATTACCGGCAGGTTTTACTTTTGTGCGTTTTAAAATGTAGATGGGTGAGGAGAAAAAACTATTTTCGAAAAGGCCCGTTGAGCGAAGACTTTTGCCACGGCCACCGGGGAGGTGAGAGAAATACATAATTTCGCGGCAGGTTTATATGGGTAAGAAGTACCGGAGCTTTGTTGTTCATTCTTAACAATAATTATATTGCAACTAAAATTACTAATGGGAGTGATTATACAGCCGTTTTACCATAGAGGTGCAGGTTATGCCCTCGGCAAAGTTGCTTGAATACATTAAGAGAATGCCCTAAGATGTACAAACCTAAAGAGTACCTTTTTGAAGGAATGAGCGGCGGTCAATATTCGATAAGAAGCGTACAGCAGGTATTTGAATTAGCAAAACAAAAAACAGGAAACACTAAAAGAGAGGCAAACACAGTTTGCGCCACAGCTTTGCCACTGCTTGATAAAGGGACAGATATCAGGTATATAAAAGACCTGTTAAGACATTTTGATATTAAAACCACTATGCGCTACCTGCCTGTACGGAAAGAAGAATTGGTAAAAATTGAAAGCAATTTAGATGATTTATGGCGTAAAGGAGGAATTGAGAGGTAAATCCCTTTCCGTCAAAACAATTCGTAAATGCGAATTTTATCTTATTCAAACTCAACAAGTTATTTTTTGGGAGGAATGTTGAAGGTGCTTATATTTACGTGTTGTACGCCACCCTTTTGGAAACACGTTGCGATTGCAGCAGGACAAAACGCAGAAGTTAAACTGTTTGGAAAAACATTGTTGGACAGAGAAATTGATGGACTGTTTATTTTGACAACTTATACTTAATGGACGAAGAACTACAATTAATGAGCAAAGACCAACTTATAGAAGAAATAAAAAAACTTCGGGCAGGAATACGTGAACACCGAGATAGCACGGGTCATGATTTATGTTGGCATCATCCAAAGCTATGGTCACTTCTTCCTGAAAAAACAGAACCAAAAATTTCTGTTCCTGAATGGTCAGAATTCATGAAAGGTTGTATTCAGTATCGACAGTCTCTTGACGAGCAAAACCCTGAAGCTATACGCACATCTAAGGAGTTTAAACAGTAAGTGAATATTGGAAGCTTTTTATTCTTTTGCCAGGAACTTCAGCTTGACAAAGAACAGTTGTACTGATTTTTAAAACTGAATTGTGAGATGTTCACTTTTTGTAAGCAGTTTCGGTTTGACAAAGGACATTATGCCTATCCACGTTTACTTTTAGAAAGATGATTAAAGCAAAAAGCATAGCTGATTTGGTTTGATGCATACTTTCAAGCAAAATGACTTTTCAAAGTCATCATAATATTCAATCCGCTTTGGGTGGACAGGACCTAGGGCGGCGTACAACATGCGGTTTTGTGCAAGTGGGGCACGACATTAAATCATCAGCTCTGTGCAAGCATCAGCAATTGTTCCAGCGTGACGAATAACATTTAGCAACAGAACAAACAATAAACTTTTATTTATAAATTGTACCTCGGTTACGGGGCAGACGGAACACAGAATTCCCCACCTGCACAAAGCCGTTGAACGTTAGCAGAAATTATGGAATTTACTTCAAATTGTATCTTAATAAGAAAACTTTAAAATGCGGACAATTATTCTTTCTTTATTTCTATTCTTTTTTTTAAGCTGTAAAGCCCAATCTTCCTATACTGTTTTTAAAAATGAACTGTTAGACATTTACAAGTCAGACCAGTTATATCGGGCAGAAATGGCTAAGGTTAAACCAACCGATATAAAAATTTTAGAACTGGTACATAAGCAAGATAGTCTGGACGCTACTAATTTAAAAAGAGTAATTGTTATATTAGATTCAATAGGTTATCCCAAACGAAAGGAATACGGTGATTCATCAGGACTTGCAACATTTTTTGTTATACAACATGCAGACATCAAATACCAGCAAAAATATTTGCCACTTTTTGTGCAGGCTGCAAAGGACAAAGAAATGGATTGGAAAAATGTTGTTTATATGATTGACAGAGTAAGGCTTGAACAAGGGAAAAAACAACTTTATGGCACTCAAATACAACCTGTAAAAGACCCTGTAACTGGTTATCTGACAGACAAAGCTGTTATTGCTCCTATAGAAGACGAGAAGAACGTAAATAAACGTAGAGCAAAAGTTGGACTCGGAACTATAGAGCAAGAGGCAAAAGAATTTGGCATAAAATATACTTCAATCAAAAAATAACTTCTGCCAACAAAAGTATTTGCAAAAGCAGGGCTGGACAATGTAACATCAGCTATGTGCAAGCATCGGCGGTAGTTCCGGCTGACAATTATAAATTTGGCTTTTAGTTGTTAACTTCAACTTTATATTTTCAATTGGGCATTTGTACCGGGCAGGACGTTAAATGAATTCCATGCCTTCGCAAATACTCGAACGTTGCCTGCAAGCTTTACGCCGGTTCAATAATCTAAGGCAACGCTAAGTAAAAAAACTTAGCATTGTATGATGACAAAAAACTATGGTCGCCTCACCTTGGATGAGCGTATTGAAATTGAAAAGTTACT
>JAABUN010003258.1_pt1 | contig 25748 bp, 24 predicted proteins | sample 5559311 | NCBI WGS metagenome assembly JAABUN01 (sample SAMN10711877, study PRJNA513370) | rock metagenome | isolation source: Antarctica rocks | place: Antarctica: Victoria Land, Siegfried Peak sud
CTTTCAAGATCCACCTCCTCGATTCGTTGGAGCCTCTAGTAGGTCGCGGTCGAAACCTCATCGCCCCAGCCTGCCTCTTGCACCATCTGGTAGATCTCATCAATTGAGACAGAGAGCGTCTCGCCCTTGTGGTTGACGGCTATGGCGTAGCCGACCAGGTAGCGCAGCTTCTCAGCGCCGATCTCTTGCAGGATTGCCACCTCTCCCTCGGTCAGGTGCTCTGCTAGTTCCGCATGGAGATCCAACTCCTCCTCGTCCTCTATGTCTTCGTGGTAGCGCCAGTTAGGCCAGCCACCACCATCTGCGTCTTCAACCAGAAGCACGAAGAGTTCCCGGTCTCTGTTTTCTCTCTGCGCAACAACTCCCGGCAGCGTATCGACCCAGGCCAAGAACGCCTCCTCGTCACGAACGCGGAAACAGTTGCTTCTCGCTTGACCAACGTAGTTCGCCATTGCGTAAACCTCCTATACTCGGAGGAGGATGCACTCCTCCCGTACTTGTTTGGGAAACTCATTTCGTGTGCTTTGTAAGCTATGGTTCGGTGGTGGATGGGTTACGGTTCGGGCGTCTGCTCCTGTTTCACACTTGGGTCGTAGCCATCGAGGTCCGCCATCGGCCGGTCGTCTATGAGTAAGCCGGTCGGTACCCACCCGGAACATGCAGCTTCCCGAAGTACATAGCGTCCATCACGGTGAAGGTCTTTCGCGTAGGAGCAACTCGCGCACCGCTCGAAGCCGGCCATACTCTTTAGATCGGGATCGTTGTACTCCAGGTCGTCGTAGTCCAGATGGACGAGCTCGATGCCCTCAGGTTCCTCGGTGTGGCTTATCATGCCACCCTCGCAGATCACGACTACGTAACGTCGCTTCTCTTCATTCATCCTGGCTCCTTCTACTTTGGGTGATGGTTCAGGCGGTGGACTGTCGGGCCCAGTACAACTGCTCCCGAATGCTCACGAGATCCCGGGCGGTGATCCTGTTCCACCGGAGGCGGGCCAGATGCCTGAAATACGTTGCGCCGTAGAGCTCCAGCACTTTGAGGCCGCCCATCCTGCCTCATCGGGGCCACTCCTGACCGTGGATCCCGGACCGGTGCTCTTTGTAGGTAACCCACACCGCAGAATCGTCGATCTTCCTCTTCAACTCCTCCCGGGAGATGTCGGGGTCGAGGCCGAACTCGAAGAGCAACTCTTCGTAGTCGAACCACGCCTGTAAGGCACCTCCATCCAACTGCTGGCGGGAGTGCATCCGATCGTGGGCAATAAGCAGGCGCCGCGGCACCTGGTGGTGAACCTCCATGCGCTTCTCAGGCATGTAGAACCTCCTCTCACAAGCCCGTAGCCCACAGCGAGACCGGACGTAAAAAGCCGGCACACCCGTCGTAGGCGTCTCGGGATTAGAAACTCGGGCAGTATGTCGTTAGGGGGATTTTTCCAACCAGGACGCAGCCAGCAGGTTACGTGGGCGCGCGGCATGGGACGTTCTCTGCCCGGGTTGGTCTAGGTTGAGGTCTTACCGGACTGTGACACGGACGAACTCTTATGCGGTGGCGGGACGCGGAGAGCAGGACACGGTAGCGCGACATCCCGAGCCTTTCCGATGGTACGGGCGAGGTAGTCGCGGCCATGACGGCCTCTCTCGTGATAGCGCTCGGAGATGCCATTACGAGGATCGGTCATAACGGCCCAGATCCCGGGCTCTTCGAAGCCGACCCCGAACATGGCTATCGCCACCGCAAAGTCGGCCTCCGAGCGTGTACGGTAGGGCTTTCCTGCCGCAGTATTGCCTGCGGCTATCAGATTGCACACCCTCCCGGAGAGTCGCGAGAGGTCTACCGGGACTTCAGCGCATGGGGTTGCTTCCTGCAGCGGGAACCTTTCGGGATCGGACCGGGCGGCGAAAGAGATCGGGGCGGGACTCGGCGGCAGCGCCAGTTCCAGCTCGCGCGGGTGGTAACGGACGCCCTCGTCGAGCTTCAAGAGCTTGACGCTCGGGGCATTTTTGTACTTGCGGTTGCGGGTGCCGGGTGGACGGAGGAGTTGGGAGAGATCCCAACCCGAGCGGTCGGCGTCGGCGGCAATCAGGAGCCTACGGTTGAGATCTTCGGCCCGGTTGGGTTCGATTTGCCGCGTAAGACGCCAGAAAAGGTGGGCGCGTCCCGGAGAGGACTCGACCACGGCTGTCGGCTCCGGGGCCGGTGAGGCTGATGGTAGGGATACGCCGTCGGCGTCGGCCCAGAGCGCCACCACGGGGGCAGCGTTCGCCTTGATCCTCCTCTTGCCCAGCAGCAGGTGGGCGCAGAAATACGCCTCCAGGCCGTCTTCTGAGTTTTCGAGACACCAGGCTGCGGCTGCGGAGGCACTCTCCGGATAGTCAAAAAAGCGGGATTTATGATGCGAGAGGCGTCCCGATCCCGGCGCGGAACGCAGTGCGGAGTGGACCCCGATCAGGCCGCGCTGAGAGCCATAGAGAGTGTTCCAGAGAACTACCGGTTCTAGATCGTACACGGGTAACTGGACCCTCCTTCCATATCTTCGGGAGCGTGTTTGTGGATCTCTCTATGAGACTCTCGGCAGGACCTGCAAGAATCTCTATTTCTCGTCTGACATATGGCCTCTTTACCTTGTACTGCTTAGCAACGGAAACGGGGAGACTGGCATCTTGGTCCGGCCTCCCCTGGATAAGAATCACCTCCTGTTAGAGGATGCCCTGCACACTCATGCCCTTGGCGTTGATCGCGCGGAAGGGTATATCGTCGTCGAAGTCCTCTTCGTTGATGTTCGTGTCCTGCTGACGGCCGCGGGCGCCGCCCTGGGCAGTACCGCCGCCAGCTCCGCTACCGTTGCCGTTGGCTTTGCCGAGGAACTGTACGTTCTCGGCGACGATGTCTACCTTGGAGCGCTTCGTGCCGTCCTGGGCTTCCCAGGTGCGGAACTGCAGGCGGCCCTCGACGAGGATGGGATCACCCTTCTTCTTGTAGTTGGTGATCGTCTCGCCAAGCTCGCGCCAGGCGGTGACGTCGAAGAAGTCCGCTTCTTCGGTCTTGGACTTGACACGGTTGACGGCCAGGCCGAAGCCGGCCACCGGGATTCCGTTGTTGGTGAACCGGAGCTCGGGATCCCTCGTGAGGTTCCCGGCCAGAACTACTTTGTTGAACGAAACCATAAGGTCCGCTCCTCTCTGAGGGCTCGATGCCCTCTATCATGCGCGCCCGGATATAGGCTGCGCTGTTTAACCCTGAGACCTTTCGCGGTCCCCTCGCTTGTTGAGGGGGACCGCTGAATGAGCCGTACTAGGTACTGCCTGGACATCGCAACGGAGACCGGTTGCGGTAGAGACCGTTTACGATCTCCTGAGCTTGCTAGTCCTCGAACCTGTATCGACCGGGAGTGCCCGACCCTTACTTGTGACCTGGTTGTCTAAGGCATCTCACATAGTCTTTCTCCCCTTTGTAGTCGTGGGCTCCGCTTTGCCCGTCGTCGTTCGCACCCTTTGGGGACGACGGCGGGCGAACCGGATCGTCCGTTACTTACCGGGTTAGCTTCGCTGGGTTACCTAGTTACCGGCTTTCACCCAGAAGATCCGGCCGTCTTTGCGTGAACGAACCCGGCGCAGCTTCCCGAAGGCGCAGAGATCCGCTGCGGCTTCCAGGGTTTTCTTCCTTCCTTCGGGGTCTTCCGGCAGCATGCGCTCCTCCGGTATCCGCACGCCGGGGCGGTGGAGACCCAGGAGCACCCGGACCCGCTCGGCGCCCTCCAGAGAATCCAGGTAGCGTTCCACGGCACGTCCGAGCGCCCTGGCAAAGGCTTCTTTGACAAAGGCTTCTTCGGCAAAGGCTTCTTCGGCAAAGACCTCTTCATCTGAGGTTTCCTCATAAAGGTAGGCTTCCATGCCGGCTGCGACGACCTTCTGTGCCTTCCAGGCATCTGAAGAGGCGGCGGTGGGTTCTCTGTCCTCATGCATGGCTCCTCCTCTAAGTGCTAGCGGTCCCTCTATGGCTACTTCCTGAATGTGGCGCTTAGATAGAGCCGAAGACCACGTTCCGGAGTCCGGTGAGGGCGCGGGAGATGACCGAAGAAGGGGCTGACGCGGCGCGGTTCCGGGTTTTGTTGTCCTTGCGGGACGCATTGCTTGCGTTGCAGATGTCGCAACCATCGCACGGGGCGACGAGTTCGGCGGCCCCGTCGCCGAAGTAGGAGAGCAGCCGGACACGCCGGCACATACGGAGCGAAGCGTAGTGACCGATCTCTTCGAGGTGGCGGGCCTCTATGGCGAAACGCTCCTCGAAGCGTTTTGTAAGCTCGCCGAGCTCCCGGCGTGACAGCGGGCCGGGTTTTACCAGCAGGTCGGCCAGGATCCCACGCCCCCGGGCCTGCACTACGCCCTGGGCCGCCAGGCGCGTGAGCGCGACCTGGACTGCAGCGGGGGTTGCCCCAGCCTCCCGCGCCAGATCCGGTAGCGCCACGGCAAAGCTATCCGCACTGGCTTTCTCGCTCCTTTTGCGGATGGCCGCCAGCACGTTGGCAGCCACACCTTCGTGGGGCTCCGAGTTGCCCTCCAAACGGTTACGTGAACCGCGAAAGGAGACCTGAACCTCGGCCCAGACGTTGTACTGCCTTCGGACGCGACCCAGGGCTTCGAGCGCCCGGAGGGTGTCGGCTGCAGCTTCGTAGCCCACGCCGCCTAGCTTTGGCAAGTCGAAGGCCTTTGGGTTTGCCCGGAGCTGACTTTGGCCTTTGCTGTGGCTTTGCCCGCTGCTGACCTTCTCGCGCACGGAGATCTCTCGCAGATGGTTGAAGAATGCCCGGGCTTCATCGGTGGTGGTCTGTCCCTTGCCCGCGAGCTCTTTGCGCCACTCTAGTTCCTCGGGAGAGAAGAGTACGGTGGAGTTAGCGGGCTTGCCGTCGCGCCCGGCCCGGCCGGCCTCCTGGACGTAGGCGGGGATGGACGCGGGGACGCCGGCGTGGATCACGGTTCGCACGTTCGGTTTGTCGACGCCCATCCCGAAGGCGACCGTCGCCACGATTACGGGCAGGTCATCGACCATGAAGCGTCCCTGCACCCGATCCCGGGCGACCTTGCTCATCCCGGCGTGGTAGGCCTCGGCTGGGATGCCCATTCCTGAGAGCTTGCGGGAGATGTTTTCTGCTTGCCGGCGGGTGTGGACGTAGACGATAGCTGGGGGCTCTCCCTCGGCCAGGGCCTCGACTATCGTGTCCATCCGGCCCATCGGGGAGTTATCGTTGGTGAAGCCCTTAGTAGATGCTTCGGCGAAGCCTTCGGCAACCCAACGAACCCGGTAGCGGAGATTTGGGCGGTCGAAGCCGGTCTGGACTAATTTGGGTTCCCGGAGTCCCAGTAGCTCTACGATGTCCTCTCGCACCCGCTCGTCGGCGGTGGCCGTAAGGGCCATCACGGGTGGACGTTTCTTACTGGCTTTCTCCTCGCCGGTCTTCTGAGCGGACTTACCAAGAGCTTCTACGGCGGTTGCGAGAAACAGGTACTCGGGCCTGAAAGAGTGTCCCCACTCACTTATGCAGTGGGCCTCGTCCACGACGATCATGTAGATACCGGCCCCGCCGCCGGAGCGTTTGAGGAGCATCATCGTATCGAGAGATCGGAGCTTCTCGGGGGCTATGTAGAGAATCCGCACCTTGCCGGAGAGCACATCCCGCTCGACGCGGCGGCGCTCGGCGGCCGGCAGCCCCGAGTGAAGAGCGGCCACGGTGTCCGCGCGCTGACCGGAGGTTCGCAGGCGGGAGCGCAAGCCGTCGATCTGGTCCTTCATTAAGGAGACCAGCGGAGAGATGACCAAGGTGAGTCCCTCGGCCATCAAGGCCGGCACCTGGTAGCACAGGGACTTGCCGCCGCTGGTGGGCATCACAGCTAGGACGTCGTGGCCTTCCGTGGCGGCCTCGATCACGGTCTCCTGGCCGGGACGAAAATCCGAGAATCCGAACAGTTCCCGGAGCAGGCGCCGGGAGGCTCCAGCACCACTTGCAGGGCCGCGTGCGGAGTTGTCGTCGGAATTGGTGGACACTGGACATCCCGGTCGTGGGTTCTGCTGAGAGTTCGTCAAGGTAGATCATCCCTTTCTATTGGTCTCTTTGATCGGAACCACCCCTCGCGGCAGCTCGGATCCGTTCTCTCTCCGGCCCGCGCCACCCTCTTTTCTCCTGGATCTTCCTGTGCAATGTCGTATATCGCGGCCGTTCCGATACCCGAAGGCGGGACGGAAGGGATCAATGATCTAAGCATATAACGCTTACCTGAGGACAAAAAAGGGGCGCTGTGTCTCCCCTTTGTCTTTCAGCCGAGTACCCTGTAGATTCGGTCGTACTCTAAGATGGCCATCGTGCGTCGGGAGAAGTAGGTGGTGCAGGTGGTGAACGGCTCTTCCGACAGAGGGTTGGTGCGTCCTTTAAGGACCGTTACTCTGGCGGGTGGTCGCCCCCTGCTTCTGCTCTACGGTAACGGTAATCATCGCTCTAGCTCTTTTCTTCTAGGAGAGAGGGACGCGCGGGATGCGCCCCTCTCCGGGTAACTGCTGTACAGGACTTCCTGGCGCCTCAGGCGATGACCTCAGGCAATGTCCTCGGCGACCGCCTCTACCTCCAGGTGGGCACCGTAATCAGCGACCTCCTCGGCGGCCATGAGCTGTTGCTCGGGCGCCTCGGTGTTGCGGAACCTCTTCGGGGCAAGCGTGGCTGCCTCGTTGGAATCGAGGCTCTCCAGACCGTCCTCCCACTCCCCGGACGCACCCTCGGCCTCCACAGGGGAGGCTTCGGACCAGGGGTTCACGATCCCGAACCTCGCCTCGCGGATCAGGCCGTTCAGTGACCGTCGGTAGCCGGACGCATCGAGCGGCTCGGTGGCGGTGAAGAAGACCTCGCCCGTCTTGTGGGAGCGGACCCTGCGAACTTTGCCGGCCTCGGCGAGCTGCGCCAACGCGGCCCTAAGTGTCCCCTCGGGATTGGTTGCCTCGGCAACCAGGTTGCTGTGGCAGGAGAGGAACCTGGCTTCGGCTTTGACGCCGTCGCGCCGGAGGATGTGCAGGAGCTTGTGCTCCAGTTCCGGACAACGCTGGAGGTAGACCGCGCGGGCGGTGTCGTAGGAGGCCCGGCCGCTCTTGCGCCGCCCATCGATGGAGCGGTGGAGGTTTGAATGCTCAGCGGGGGGAGCGAGACGCTCGTGCCTGTGGGCGTCGAGCTCCTGGGCTGTCTTGACTACCAGCGACTCTCCCGCGCGGGCCTTACGGGCGGCGATGATCTCCGACCGAATCCTCTGTCCAGCCTGGACCATCCGGTTCCGCTCGGCCTTCGAGTCCCAGGGCGTCTCGGCAGCGAGTGCGCGACGGATCATCTTGCGGCCCATGTACTGGGCGATGAGGTGAACCACTACGGCACGCCGAACCAACTCAGGGGCGTCGGCCGGATCTACCGCGAGGGCGTCCCGGACGGCGACCCGCACCAGGGCGATGTGCCGGACCCGCCGCCGGATGGCTTCGATGTCGAGCGGTTTATCCGCCGAGGGCCTCAAGAAGCGGGAAGCCTTGAAGCGCTCCGCGGCGGTTTCGAGCAGGTGCTCCTTTGGCTTCGGGGCTTCCTTGACTCTACTTCTTCGTCGGTCTCGAGCACCACCTCTTCGCCCTCCAGGGCATCGGCGGTAAACTCGGAGGCCTTCTCCGCACCCGGCTCGGGGCTACCATCCTCTCCCTCCATCTCCGGGGTATTCACACCTATAAGCCGGACCTTGTCATAACCGTCCACGGGCTTCTGGAGCTCGACGGTATCCCCATCCACGGCCCGCTCGACCGTCGCCGGTGCGGCGTCATCGGGAGGAGCCGTAGGACACGCCTCTATGTCTTCGGCTGTGGCGCCTGCTGGGGTGGTGCCGCCGAAGAAGCTCGTGGTGCCTCCCTCGCCACGCCCGGCTCCGGTAGTCTCAGGATCGGTGGTCTCCTCCCGGATAGTAGTCCCGCCAGAGTCGTCGTCTGAGGGCTTCTCCTCATCAGTCTTGGGTTCTTCCTGCTCGGTCTTTTCCTCGCGCTTGTCGCCGGCCGGCTCATCTCCCTGCTGGGTTTCAGAGGACTCGCCGCAGTCACCGGCAACCACATCGCCCACGCGGGCACAGCCATCTCCGGCGAAGACGTCGTCCCCTACGCGGACCGTACCCTCACCGACCTCCACAACCGGCGTCTCCCGCGCCTCAGCGGATGGAGCCAGATAGGAGAGAACCATCAGGGCGGCTAGTACGGTTACGACCGCGGCCACTTGGGCGCGGATGCCAGCCTGGCAGACTCGTATACGGCACGGCCACGGAAAGGGGCTATTGGGCTTTGGGTGCATGTGCCTCTTTCGAGATAAATCGGTCTCCGGTGCTACGGAAGTTTGTGGCTTCACTTCTTACCTCCAGAGTTGATCGTTTGCTGAACCGCCGTGTCGATCGTTGACGCGGCTTGTTGTGCCTGTTGTGTCGGGGCTGATGAGGTCGCAGCGAAATCTACGCCCGTTGGCGCTGCGCTGGGTGTAGCTGCAGCCGACTCGCTTTGGAGTACGTTGGCGGCTTGAGGAGCCGGTGCCAATTGTTGAGTCGGAACCTGTTGAGCCGGTTCGTGTTGTTGGGCGGGGACCTGGGTGGCAGGCTCCGTGGCAGGTTCGGTGTAGGTTTCTTTATAAGTCTCCGCAGGCGCGGTATCTTCGTAGGCTGCGGGCTCCGGCACGGGCGCGGCAGTAGCCACGTCCTCGGTGGGCTCGGCGTAGCCTTGTGCGGCGATATCAACCGGTTGGGTTCCCTGGCTGGCAGACTGGCTTACGACTTGGTTGGCCTGCCGGGCTGCGATAAGCTGCTCCTGACGCGCCGCGCGCCGCTCTTGGCGGACTGCCTGACGGGCGGCTGCGGCCTGGCTTGGATCCACCCAACCGGCGGGATCGGCAACTTCTTCCGTGGCCGGCTTTACCGAGGTTTCTGCCGCCGGCGCTGTCTCGGGCGTGGCCCCTGGCTCTGCGGTCGGCTCCGCTGTCGGCGCAGTCTGGGTGCTGATCTGCCCGGCGTCGGCCGATTGTGTGGGACCTTGCGCTCCGGTACCGTCACCGCGTTTCTCTGGCGAAGCCTTCTCTGGCGAAGCCTCTACCGGTGCAGTGTTCTGACGCGGCTCGCGGACCGCCTGGAAAGATTGCTGTTGGCTCGGCTGCGGGAGCTGTTGCTCATCCTCTTTCGTGTCCCGGTTTTGAGTGGGATCCTGGACCTGGTCGTTGCTCTGCACCCCCTGGCCGGCTCCCTCAGTGTCTGGCCGGGACGCTTGGTCTTTTGGGGCCGGAGCTGGCGCTGGGGCTGTAGTTCGAGGATCTTGCTTGGAAACCCGTTCCTGGTCTGGGTGCTGATTGCTTTGGCGGCCCTGATCGACAGGTGCGGCTTCGGGTTCGGCCGCTTCGTTCCCGGTCGTTGGCTGCGGGTTAGTCTCGGGTTGAACCTGCTCCTCGGCAGATGGGTTGGGTGATGCTTGAGGAGCTGGCTGCTGTTGTTCACCAGGAGCCTGTTGAGGGGCTGGAGAATCGTTACCGGCGTTATTGCCCTCCTCTGTGTGGTCTCCAGGACGGCGCCCCCCTGTGTCGTCGGGCTGGTCCGTGTGGGGCTGTTGAGCGTTGTTTGGCTGCTGGGCTGGTTTGGCGTTCGGGTTCTGGCCGCGCCCGTTGGAAGGATGGTCCTCCCCGTCTTTTAGCACGGACGGTACCGGCTCGAGAGCGACTTGTGCGCCGAGTGAGTCGCCGGCCTGAGTATCGGTTGCATCCGATTCCTGGTGTACGACTACGGAGAGTTTCTGGACACCGGCCTCGTCGCTGGATTCGATCTGTACTCCCTCGGGAAGCTCGTCGTCGGTGCCCATATCTTCGGCGGCTCCCAACTCCGCATTAGGATCCGTGCCTGGCTGGGTATCCGATTGGGGGTCCGGCTCCTCTTCCTTGGATTGATCTCCGGCTGGCTTCGGTGTAGCGGGTGCTTGCTCGGGAAACTCTCCTTGCCGGCCTGGGTCTGGCTCGGGAGAGTAAGACTCGGTCTCGTCAGTAGACGGTCCACTCGAAGGCTCAGCCGCAGCCTCTTCCGGAAGCTCCGCTGGAGCCTGTGAAGACTGCTCCAGGCCTTCCTGGCTTTCGTCTTGGCTTTCGTCTTGGCTTTCATCCGCACCGGGGTCGTACGGTACGACCGCAACGAGATCCGATGACTCTTCGGGCTCCTGCTCATCGGTGCCGGGCGAATTGTCCTGGGCAGGAACGGACTCCTCCGCTGTCGAGGCTGGAGACGGTTCAATGGAGGGGTCGCTAGAAGGTTCGTTCGGAGGCGTCCCGGTGTTCTCAGGTTCGGAGATCCCTGTAGCGGAGGTCTCGGGCTCGGTCCCCGAACTTTCGGGAACCCCAGCGTACTCCTGCTCGGGCTCGTCATCTGATGCCGGGGAGCCCGGGACTATGATCGTGGGAGAGGTTTCATCTCCTTGAGCATCCGGCGCCCCAATGTCGGAAGAGTCGGGCTTTGTTTCATCCTGGGATGTGGCCTCGCCTGCAGACCCATCAGAGGAATCGGGAGAGGCAGCATTGGTAGCGTAGTCATCGGATATTGGTCCGGTGGCGCTGGTGCCCTCTCCAGTGTCTTCGGACGCATCTTCCGGGACTGCGGCCAGCTCACCGTCGCTACTATCTGGCGGTTGCTCTGCGGGGAGTTGCTCCGCAGGCGGCGCGTACTCCTCGGCCATCGGCGCCGGCAGTCCGGGATCTGAGGGCGCAGGGGTGTCGATGGTTGCATATTCGGGTTGCTGAGAGCCTGTGCCCATTGCTCCGGGCTGCTGGCCCGTGCCATCCGGCTTGTTGGGGGCGTCGGTTGCCTTAGTGCCGTCGCCGAGCTTCGGCCTGACCGGGTCCGCCGAAGCGAGCTCATCATCTCCGCCTCCTCTGGCTGGAGAGTCACCGCCGAGCTGGGCGACCATAGCACCGCCGGCGGCCACGGCGTCGTTGTAAGAGACGCCGCCAGGCGGTTGCCCGCTGGGATCTGTTATGGAAGCAAACGCCTTGCGGGCCTGCCGGGGCACGGGCTTTACGTCGACCCAGGCCAGCACGGCATCGTCTACGCTGGAATCGGGTCCGGCGTAGACGCTGGCTGTCTCCCCCGCCTTCTCCGCCTGTGGAACAGATACGGAGGGCGCGTCCAGGTAGAGGACCTTCTTTGACGACTGCTCCAGGGCCTCGGCCCCGGTCTGGTAGAGGAGGCCACCGGCAACTATCATGAGCGCCGCCGCCACCCGCGCCCGGTAAGTGCCAACCCGGAAGAGGGCCACCGCGGATCGGGAGAGCCCGGCGAACCTCGGACGGACCCGTGGCAAAGCCGGCTTCCGCAGTCCGGGCGCTAGCGTTTGAGTGTCTTTGCAAGTGTAAGTCATGTAGTCCTCCGTCCTAGAAAAATGAGTTGTTGCCGAGATTCTTGTAGGGCCGGCGTTTGGTGAACGGGTCTCCGTCCTTGTCCACGTTGGGTGCGCGGCCGTGTCCGAACGGACCGAGGCCCTTCTTGAGCAGCGAAGGGCCTTTACCGCTGGGGCCTAATTTCTTGCGCCCGATCCTTTCCGCGCCTAGACCTCTTCCTGGACCCATGCTTCTCCCTGGATCCATCCCCTTTGGCGGTATGCTGTCTGGCATCGCTACTCCTCTCCCTGGTTGCTTTGCTGGTCTTGTTGTCCCTTGTCCCGATAGCCAACGAGGAGCGGCACCGGGGTTCCCTTTGGCACGTCGAACGAGACTTCGTAAGAGTCCTTCGGGTCGAAATCCAGACCCTTGTAGTAAGTCCTAAGGGTCTTCGGGGAGCCCGATTCGTGCCGGTCTATATAGAAGCCGGACTGGCGAAGGTCGCCGCCTTCGAGGTCGAAGATGGTGCCGAGCGTTATCTCCTTCTCGATCTGCTCGTCGGCCTCGTTGTCTTGCTGCTGGGCGACGAGCTGGTAGGTGTGAGTGGCAACGTGCAACACAGATCCGTCGTCCTGGGCCAGGGCGTAGACGCCGGAGTCGACGTCTGAGTTGTCTACCTCGAAGCCCCGCTCTACCTGAGCGACCGTCGGGCCTTCGAGCGTTATGGTCTCGCCGGCACCGCCATCTTTCTTGGTTATGGAACCTTCCCAGTCGAGGCCGGCTCCCTGCAGGGTGGCCTTGTCGCCCTCGTCGAGGCGGCCGAATACGATACCGGTGTCATCCACGCCGCCGGCCTCTGGCGACGGTTGGGCGGCGAGTGGGGCCTCCCCTCCCCCGCTCCCGTCGTTCGTGAGATTCTCGTTCACCTCATCTCCGCCACGGAGAAACACGAACCAAAACACCGCGAAGAGTACGATGAGTACCAGCAGGGCGAGCAGGGCGAGCAGGGCTGGAGCTGGATTCGCCCGCAGCCTTTGAACTAGCTCCGCCGTAGAGTTGCCCCCGGATCGTGCCTGACTTCCACCCCGCAGACCGTCCGGGGCTCCGGTAGTCTGTGTAGGTGTGACCCGCGGGATCGTCGCCGTCGCGGCTTCTCCTGAGCGGGGGCTGCTCACGAGCCGTTCAGAAGCCTCATCCTCAGCAGCCGGGTTTTCGGTCGCCGAGTTTTCGGTGGCTGCTGTCTCGCCCGTGTCGTCTTCGGCCATAGAACCTTTACGCCGGTCGGCGGGGCTACGCTGGGGCTCAGGGGGATCGGCTTCTTCTCCGGTCAGCCAGGCCGGTTTCTTTTTCGGGGGCCTAGTATCAGGCATAGGACTCCTCCTTGTCTGTGCTTTCTTCAGGGTCGGCGGCAGGGCCGTCGGCGGAGACCGTGCCGAAGGTCGCACCTGCCATTGCCATGTCGGAGTGGTTCGTCGGGGCCACTAGAGTCCGGATGAGCCTGCTCAGGCCCCCGTCCGCCTGAGTTCCGCTCCGGGCGCCAGGACCGAGGGTGTAGAGTCGTCGGGCTTCGCTGACAGCTTCGCCAGCTTCGACCGGCGCACCGCCGGACCCGTTAGCCGGGTACTCCGTCTCCGGCGCCCGCTCTCCGTTGCGGGTCCCTACCAGGGCTAGGACCGTGCCGTTTGAATCGCGCTTCTCTTCGATCCACTGGGCGGCGTCTAGCGCATCGTCGGGGCCGGTAGAGGAGCAGGCGACTACCTTGTCGGCGGCCAGGAGCCAATCCTCGGCATACCGGCCCTCGGCGTCCCCGCAGGCGACCAAACACAGATCGAATGCCTCGCCAGCGGCCTCCTGGAGCATCGCGGCTGGTAGGGAGTCGTTACTCGGCGCGTGGACCACTCGCAGCGCAGAGAAGCGGGTCCGTTTGACGTGCTCCCCGAGTGCGTCCGGGTCGGCTGTCGCCCGGCGTAAGAAGGCGTCGGGCGGGTCCCCCGCCGCGGACTTGAGGCTTCCGGCTCTGGCGGGGTTGGTGGAGAGCAGTTCCGCGAGGGATCCTCCGCAAGCGTCGATGGCTAAGACGTCGAGCCCTTCCCGCCGCGCCGACCGGCCCAGCAGCTTGGCGACGGCTGCGGCGGTCTCGGCTGCGCCGTCGCCGGCGAAGGCGTAGACGGGCGCGGCTCCTTCCACACCGAGATCCTCCATGCCAGGTATGGCGGATTTCTCTTTGCGGTGGGTGTCGGCGGCACCGTCCTCGTCGGCTTCGGCCACGCGGTGTTCGAGCAGCGTCTCCTTGCGGCGCTTCGCCTTGTTCTCTGCCTCGATCCGCGGGTCGGTGTTGTACAGCTCTTTCTCTTTCTCCGAAGCCAGCACCTCCATCGGAATGCGCGACTGGTCCACGACGAGGTAGCCCTCGCCAGGCTGGAAGCTAAGAAGTTGTTCGGTCTCTTCTTCGGAGAGGTCGTGGATGCCGGCCGTGGCGTTCGCGCTCTTCTGATGCTCGTGGCGGAAAATCGCGTGGGTCGCCGCGAGGTCCAGGATGACGTTTCCCTCGTGGCTCTCGACGAACTCTATGACCGCCTGGGAGGCAATCCACATGCCGTTATCGCGCGCCCGGCCGGAGCGGTACATGGTCTCGGTGAACTCGGCGCTCATCTTGAAGGCGAGCAAGGCCCAACCCTCATCTATCCAGCAGTCGGACGGCTCGTTGCGATTACTGAGAACGCCGTTAAGGAACTCCAGGATCGCGTGCATGACAGGGGCCTTCTGGCGGTCCTTGACCTTGGAGATCTGGAAGACCAGGTACTTGTTGGTCAGATCGACGTTCGTCGGCGCGTCGAAGATTTTTGAGAGGGAGCCTGAGTGCCAACTCCAGAGCTTCTCCATGAGGTCTGAGACGAGCTGGTTGTGCTCGGCGTAGCCGCGCAGGATCCCCCAGAAGTCGGGGAAGATCGGGGCCGGTCGGTCGTGGGTATCGGGGTCTTCGCTAATGCCGGCGTTGTCATAGGCCTCGTAGATGGCCCGCTCGACGAAGCTCGCCTCGGCCCCAGAGAGCCCACCAACGGCCCCGGCGGTGTCGTCGGTTAGGGCCATGAGGGAGACCATGCGGGTTATCTCCTGGGCCTTGCCGTCGAGGGCGGCGGCCCGGGCGGCCTCGTAGGCCTCCTCGGCGTCTGTCTCTTCCTCGCCCTCCTCGTCGCCGAAGATATCTTCGAGGAGGTCGAGGTTCAGGTAGTCCTCGTGCAGGTCGAACGGGTTTATCTTGTGCTTGGAGCCCGGCGCGATTACCGCGTAGGCGCCGCCTACCCTGCGGGCTACCCGGATGTAGCGGCTGTTTCCTTCCGGGTCTATGATGATCTGGCGGTGGCCCTGCATGAGGAAGCGGGTAGAGAGGCTCTTTATTACGAAGCTCTTGCCGCCGCCCGATTGGCCGAGGATAACGCCGTGGGGGTTGACAAGTTCCCGGGTGTCGAGGGTCATCGTTGAGTTGGACCTAATGTCTACCCCGACGAAGACGCCGTTTTCGTGGTCTAGTTGCTGGCTTCCGTAGTTGAAGAGGCAGGCCATCGGGCGGCTTAGCATCCCGAAGCCCGAGTAGCGGTCCGAGAGGTAGTTCTTGCCGAACGGGTTGGTAGAGAGAAGGCCCTCCCACATCTGTTCGCGGGCGAGTTGGGAGTCGACCCGGTAGCCCTGGAGGATGTCGTGGATCTCCTGGGCCATACCGTAGAGGGTCTCTTCGTCTTCGGCTTCGAGATGTATAAGGACCGAGAGTTCCAGGTAGCGCTGACGCCCGGAGTTGATCTCGGCGAGTGCCGCCTCATTGGTGTACTCGGCGATCTCCCGTTGCTGCTCGGCGTTTACGTTCCCGTCAGACGCGGTGCTCTTTGAAGCCCTAAGGGCCGCAACCCGGCTGCCCAGGATATTCTGGGCCTCTTTCTTTGGCCGGGGGTCTACGAACTTGACGATCTTTACCCGGCCCTCGATGGCGTTCAGGTCGGCTAACATCCCGAAATACACTTCGTCGGGCCAGCCGGAAACGAACATGGTGGTGTGGACCCGACTGTCCACCCGGAGGTGGTCGGGGAAGATCTTCACGCAGTCCGGCGCGATCTGGTCTGCTACCAGATCCCCTATACCGAGAGCGTGCGGCGCCTGCTCCCGGACCGCCTCGGCCTGGGCGATTAGTTTCTCCCGCTTCTCCTCTGGGATCTCGTCGTACCCGCCAGGCTCAAGGGACACAGGCTCATACAGGGTCGGCGCCCGCTCTGACTCCTCGTCCCAATCTGTGGTCTGCCCGAGCAGGTAGGAGACGAACTCAAGGTCCGTGAGCGCCTTTATGCGACACCCGACCCGGTTGGCGCCATTGTAGAAAGAGTTGGCCCTGGTGCTGAGCACTCTGTAGGCAGCCTCGGCTTCTTTCTGACGCCGGATGGCATCCTTTTTAGAGGGGCGGCCTCCGGGGGTCTTGCCACCCTTGTCGAAACCCAAGAGCTTCATCACGGCTTCGAGTGGCCCGAAGCCTGCGCCACCGGCACGCGCCTTCTCCTGGGCTGGGTTGTAGTAGAGGACTGCGTAGCCCTTGCGCTCGAAGATCGAGAGCGAGGGGAGCTCGTCGTCGAGGTATGAGGCGTGCTCAGAGGCGAAAGCCCGGAGCTTCCTTTCCTCGGGCGGGATGGTCTCGGCCACCGTCTGCCGGAACCGCCGAGTATAGCGGGCAGTTGAGCCCTCTTTGGAGCGGACTATCTCCATCCAGGGAAAGTCCAGGGAGTTGTAGAGCTCGACGGACGCCCGGAAGACCCGCATCCGCTCGGTGTCGCCGATCATCGAGAGGTTCTTCGGGATCACGCGGAAGACGACTACGTAGGTCCCGTCGTCACAGCGGAGCATCTCGTAGAAGAACTGTTCACCCGGGATCATGCGCTGGATCGCGTCTCGCATCGAGCGCCAGCCGCCCTTTACTGGGTCCTTGCGACGCTTGAAGAACACGTTGGGTCGGAGCCAAGAGACGAGCTTGCGCCAGATCACGAAGTCCAGGTGGTAGCCGTCTTTTGACTTGTAGAAGGCGAAGGCAAGCGCCACCGGGATGAGGGGTGAGATCCAGATAGCCGCGCGGGTGGTGGAGAGGCCGAAGAAACCCGCCAGGTAGTAGCAGAACACCGCGAAGAAGATCAGGGTGCCGGCGAGTATGGTCGCCTGGTGGGTCTCGACGGCTATGCCGGCTATCTTCGTGGTCTTCTTTGCCCCGGCGAGATCTTTTACAACCGGCTCGCGCATCTTCTCACCCCTCTGCTTTAACTACGACTATCGAAACTACTGCTCTGGTGGGTACTCTCTTGAGTAGGCCATCCGGATTCCGCCGGGCGACAGGATCAACCACCTCCTCCTCCACCGCCACCACCAGCGAGGCCGGCCGCGATAGAGAGGATCGGGGTTACGATGACGCCGGCGACGATGCACCAGAGCGAGCCCTTCATCCCCATCGCCGCATAGGCATGGGCGTTCTCGTTTATGCTCGCGTAGCCCTTTACGAGCAGCGAGGCTACGAAGCCTATGCCCCCCACCCCGAAGGCGAGGCCTGCAAGGTAGTTCCTGACGTTTGCCAGCGTCTGACCGATGGCGTCCCCGGTATCCTGGCCGCCGGCTTGGGCAAAGGCTGTCTCGGCGCCGAGGTTCATGGCGAAGACCGCCGCCAGAAGCGCGGCGACCGCCCAGAACACGTAGCGGGCCAGGTCCTTATTGACGTCCGCCGCCGCGCCGGACGTGGTACCCGCGACAGCGTCGGCCACGGTCTCGTAACACACCGCCAGCAGGCACTGGCCTACAGGATGGCCGGGAGCCTTGTCGGGTGCCGGTTGAGGCGTCTCCCGACTCTCTATGTGGTCCCTTTTCATGGGTTGCATCTCTCCTTTCGTGAGCGCTTTCCTGTACGGCTGTGTATCTATTCGCGGTATGACCGCGGAGTTCTCTTGATTGTCTTGGTGGAACCTCCTTTTAGCGTTGTTAGGATCCGGGATCACGCCGCACCCTCCCTCGCCACGTTGACTTTCGCATTGTCTGACGCCTTCGCCTGCTTTTGGCCTGCATCGCCGGCGGCTTGATCCCAGCCTTCCAGTAGCGTGGCGAAGGCTTGCTTGTAAGCGGGCGGAGGGGTTGGCGCCCGTCCGGTATGGACCGGCATGGGGACCTGCTGGCCGCCGCGCTTGATGCGCGAGAAGATCCAATGTCCCCGCCGCTGGTAGACGAGCTCCTCTTCGCTCACCCGCGGGGTCGTCTGACGCCTCCGGCCCTCGGAGAAGGTGTTCGCGTAACCTCCGAAAAGGCCGCGCCATGTGCGGCGGTAGTCGCGGACCTCTTCCTCGGTGTAGCCCAGCAAACCGAGCGCCATTTGGGCGTCCTCGCCAACCAGGCCGCCGGAGAGGAGTTTGTTGCGGGCGTTAGAGACCATCACGTTATGGAGGGTCTCCGGTAGGAGCGAGAAGGACTGGTAGCCGAAGTTGAAGATCACGTGCCGCCGCCTGGACTGGGGCACGAGGTCGGAGAAGGCCTGGGCCGCATCCGAGTGGGCGTGGCCCAGCATGGAGTGGACCTCGTCCAGGTAGAAAGAGACCGGGTAGCCACCGTCGCCGCGGGCCAGTATCTCCTGGCGAGCGTACTCCATGACCCAGGTCGAGAGCATCCGGCTCGTAGCCGGAGCGACACCCTGGGGTATGCTTACGAGGGTAAGGCCTGGGCTGCCGATGGCCTCTCCGAGATCCAGGACCGGCTCTCCTGGCTTTGGGGTAAGGGCGACCTCCACGATGTCCTGGGCGAGTAGCGCGTCTATAACGGCGTGCAGGCCGGCCACGAACTGCGTTCTCTCTCGCTTCCCGTACTGGCCGTAGTAGAGTTTCTCCCAGTACGCTCGGGTTCTCTTCGGTAGGTTCTTTGCATTGACCGAGAAGCCGTTGCCCGAGGTATCGGTCTCGACCCGGAGGACGTGGCGCCGGAAGTGTTCGTCCACGGCGAACTTGTCCAGGTCGGCCATCGTCGCCTCCCGGCCCTCACGCTCGGCGTAGCAGCAGACGGCCAAGACCGAGTGCCGCAGGAACATGGAGTTGAAGTTCTCGAAGAACTTCTCATCCCCCGAGGCGGCCGCTGACTGAAAGGCGGTCACGGCCCTTTCCGCGGCCTTGACCATGTCACCGGCTAGGGGATTCCACTTCATCGCGGCGCCGGCGTTGTTACCGGCGTAGGTGAAGTAGCGGATCGGCACCCCGAACCAGAGGGCCAACGGCAGTAGCTTCTCTCCAAGGTTCCCCTCTGTCTGGATAACGAGCACGGAGAGGAGGTTCATAAGGTCCTGGTAGGCAAACCACTCGAAGGTGGATGTCTTTGCCCCGCCCATCGGAGCAATCATCTGGAGGCCCGTAAAGCGATCCCCGAGTGGCAGGTAGACTGGCGCCCGGCCTATGGGCTTCGTGGGCCGGTGGCCGACGAGGATCTCACCCGGCCGCCTGAACAAGGCCCGGTGGCCGAGATCCAGGAGCGGACCCGAGCCCGCGTGGATGCTGGCCACGGCGGCACCGAGAGCAAAGATGCCGGTGGTTCCCAGGGCCCAGTTGGCAGGGTCCTGGGCGGCGGCCAGTATCTCCGGACCAGACTCCCGGAGCTTTACGCCGAGATCGTAGAAGCGATCGTCGCCGGCCATAGCGAGGTGCTGGGCCGCGGGCCTCAAGAAGCCACTCCAACACACCGTGCCGGCGCGACGAACGTACCGCTAACCGTGCCGCACATGGTTCGTACTGAAATGTCTTTGAAGTTTCGTGAGATCAGAGAACTATCTCCTCGTCTGGTTCGGGCCGGGCGATCCGCTGCGGGTCTGGCCTTTGGCGCGAACCGCCCGGCGCGTTTGACATCGACCGTCGTCTGCCTCCTCTGGGCCTCTGCCTTACGGGCCTCCTTTCTCCGTTCACCGTTCACACAGGTAGTCTGAGGGGGATGGGGGCGGAGACACATCACAAGAATTAGTGGTTGGACTCACAAGAAATAGTGAGTTTTCGGGAAAACTTGTCTGAGGTTGCTAGTCGTTACCCGGTGTCGGAGCCATCGGTTCAAGCAACCTCAGATCCCCGGCCCGTTTCAGGGCGCTGGCTGACGAGCTGACACCGAGAGCGCGGTAGAGGTTTCGCTGATGGGTGTGGACTGTATGGATAGAGAGGTTTAGCGCAGAGGCAATCTGCTTTGCAGACCGGCCGTCGGCCATGAGCTTCAGAACTTCCTGTTGGCGCCCGGTCAGCCCGAGATCCTCGCGCCCGGTGGGATTTTCGCTCGTCTCGGCAACAGGCCGGGAATGTCTCTCCGCTTCTTGAGCCTTCAAGTGCAGATCCCGACGCTCTTGCAGACGTTGCAGGGCATCGCCGAAGAGAGAAGCAATCCGGCCCACGGAGAGGGCGTGATTCGAGTCGAAGGCACCGGTCCGGACGGCGTAGGCGACGAGCACCGCGCAATCGTCGTGCCACGAGAATGGGGCGGCGACCGCTGAGGCCGGCCAGTCGTCCTCCGGTGCCCCCACGGCCCCGAACCGCTTCTCCTCTTGCAGGTTGCCTGATAAGACTGGCGCCTCGCACAGCAGCGCATAGCCGGCTATCGAGGAGACACCGCGAGGCAAAGTTTCTCGACCGCCCCGTACCGCACCCTCTCCACATGAGGCAACCCGGAGGAGGCGTTTGTCGACCGGCACGTGGCGTAGGATCTCGCATCGGTCGGCGTCTAGGGCCTTTGCGACGGCTAGTACGGTCTCGCGGGCGAGATCTCCGGGCTCGTCTCCGGTCAGAATTAGCCGGGCAAGCGTCACCACTACCTCTGAGAGGCGATGGTCCGCATTGGGATCCTGCTTCGTCCTCGTTGAAGAAGCACCTACCATTCCCATGTCTCCATTCTTCGGTCCTCTCCCTTTACGACGAAGCGTTCGCACATCGCCCGAAGTCTGGAACGCACCGCCTCATCGTAGCGCTCGGACAGCGTCGGCCCCCGATAGTCCTCGCTCTTCGTCACCGGGACGTTGGTGGAGACGATGAGGGTAGTGTGCGCAACGTGGAGGGCGTCGAAGAGCTCGTAGACGATGGATTCCACGTTGGTCGAGGCGTGTTCCTTGCCGAAGTCGTCGAGCAGCGCCACCTCGTGGGATGCAACGGATTCGATGATTGCGCGCCGAGTCTCTCCCTCAAAGTCCGAGTAGGAATCCTGGATGCGGGAGATCAGGCGTACCACGTTGTAATAGCCGGCGTCCCGGTCACGCTCTAGGAGCGCCCGACCGATTCCCACAAGGATGTGGCTCTTCCCCCGGCCGGGTAACCCCATGAGGAGCATCCCTCGGTTTCTTTCACCGGCGACGATACTGCGCGCGGCAACGAGCGCGACGGACATGGTGGGCTCTGAGACGTCTAGTGCGTCGAGGGTCATGCGACGGTCCGGATCCACGGCGTCCAGGTATGAAAGCATTCGCTCCTTCCTCCCGCCGCATCGGCACACCCGATCCGAGTAACTCTCGTGGTCGCGCTCGCTACGCAGGCCGCCGCATCTTCCACAACGTTCCGGTTCGTGCCCGCTGTCTTCAACCCTTCGCAGGCCCCGCGCCTCAAGCTCGTGTTCGAGTCGCGGCGCCACTTCTCCCGGTGCGCACTCCCCTAACGCGCCTCGCACGACTTCGGCGATGCCGGCCATCTCCCGGCGCTCCTTCCGATCCATCTCAGAAGTCTCCCTCGAATAGATCCTCGCTCGCACCGACCACGGTGATGAAATCATTGCTACCTCTTGAGCCATTCGCAACGTCGGCCCAGGCCTGCGAGGGCTTTATCTTTGGATTCTCGGCTCTCCGGGTGGCGTAGTGACCGGAAAACCGCAACAGGTCTGCTACGCTCGCCTCCTGCTTCTCGATAAGGTTCTTGATGTAGCGTCCCAGGTTGCGCCGCTCTACAGCGTCGAGTGGCGTGCCGAGCAACTCGCACTCCCCGGAGATCTTTCGGATGTAGGTGTCGGCGCGGTGCAAGGTCTTGCCTTGTACCCCTACGATAGTAGGGTCTTTATCTTCTTTCTCTCTTCTTTTAGTGTGCGCATATGCGCCACGGTCTGCATCACGGTGATTGCCCCCGTGGCGCAAAGACGCATCACGGTCTCCTGTTTCATCTTCAGCGTCCATGCGCCGTCGCACGAGGGCGAGTTGCACTGGTTCGCCTCCGACGGCCAGGGTGTATTCGGCGTCTGAGAATTTGCCGGACTCTTCTCGACTCTGATGGCGACGGAGGAGGAAGCCGGCCTCGATCAGGCGCGCAATGGCCCGGGTGACCGTCGACCGATCCACATCCAGGATCTCAGCGATCCTCACAACGCCCGCGCTAGTCCTTCCGGTCTTCAGGCTCCGGTGCATGGCGAAGGCACACCACACCCTCACGTCCGCATCCTTTAGTTTCGGCCGGTAGAGCAACATCTCCGGTGGTACGGGAGCGTAGCCAAGTGGTATGTCCTCGACGGTGAATCGGCTCATCTGCCGTCGCCCAAACCCAAGATCCTGGCCCGTCCCTGTCCACTACACACGGGACAGCGACTCGCGACGAGCGTCATCCCGACCCGTCGCCCTACCGGATACAGGCTCCCCCGGCCACCGCAAGCGAAGCAGGGTCCACCTCGCCCGACGCAGAGCATCCTCTTGCCACCAAGAACAGCTCGGTCGTTCACCAGCACACCCCAAACTGCCTGGATAACGTCATCGACAACCGTACCCTCACGCGCATCAACCTTTCCACCGAATTTCTCGGTACGTTGCTACTGCTGCATACTACCGAACTATCCGGTACAATGTCAATGTGAGGGTAATTGAACCTCGTTTGAGTGTGTGTTCGAGCCCTTGAGGGAGTACCGTGGCACGGGTATGCTCCTGTGTAAGAAAATAGTTTGGAGTCGGGTCTGGCTGACGGCGGATATACGTTCTTTGGGCGCTTCTTTGACGACTTGTTGGAGTCGAGGGGCTACAACCAGAGCACCTTCGCCGCCGAGTGCCGGAGGCGGAAGTTCAAGGTTGGCCGTCCCGGTAAGCAGCGAGACGTTGGGCAGAGGAGTATCTCGGATTGGATGCACGGGCTCACTGTGTGTCCGCGGGAGATACCGACCTACGCCGACGCCATTCTAATCCTCTCAGATGACGAGTGGACGGACTTCGGTCTTGCCTACGCCTACGGGCAAACGATACCGGAGTGGGAGTTCGAGGACCTGCTGGAGTTCAGGAAGTTCTACCGGGCTGAGCTATCCGAGGAGAGACCAGACTCGGCGGAGAAGGTATGAGAACCCGCAAGCCTATTTGAGCCCGGCCAGTTCCTCGCTCAGATTCCACAGCTTCTTCCTGGCCTTCGGATCATAAGCCTGCCTCTCGGCACGTGCTTCTCGCTGCCCGTCAAAGTATCGTCCGGTAACGCCTCTAAGATCAGACGAGGTTGCCAGCCGCTCGACCGCCTCAGCTCCTTGCCGAACGGTGCTCATCGTGTAGCCGAACCACTCGGAGACCAGTTTGGTATCCATCAGGGAGGCTGGATGCAGGGCGTTGACGGTCACGCCAGTTCCTTCCAGTCGTTCTGCGAGCTCGAAGGTGAACATGATCTGGGCCAGCTTGCTCTGGGAGTACGCTTTCATCCCGTCGTAGCCGTGCTCCAGCATCGGGTTGTCGAAGTCTATAGGGCTCTGACGTTGACGATCCGCGAAGGAGCTGAGTCCTTGAGAAGTAGCAACAGCAACTCCGTGAGCAGGAACGGTGCCAGGTAGTTGACGGCGAAGCGCAGCTCGTAGCCATCTTGGCTCGTCTCACGCCGCATCTGACCCTGCTTGCCAGCCCCTATACCTGCGTTGTTCACCAGCACGTCGAGGCGTTCATGCTCCGAACGCACCTCGTCGACCAGTCTCCGAACTTCATCGAGCGACGAGAGATCGGCCAGGTAGTAGAGGAGTTTGTCGCTGCCGGTCTCGTCGCGAATCTCGCGCACGACAGCCTCGGCGCGCTCTTCGCTTCGGCCATGGAGCAGGACAGTAGTCCCTTCGGCAGCCAGATCTCGGACAACCAGCCTGCCCAGCCCATCCGTCGCTCCAGTCACCAGAACGGTCTTTTCTTCTGTATCTCTCAAGACTCTGAAGGGTCTATGCGTACCTTATGACCATGGTTCTGCATCAAGTGGAGGAGTCCCGATCCGTCTATCAAGGAGATCTCCTTGTCCCTGGCGAACTCGTGGGCGCTCCTACCGTAGTGACTCGTCGTCACGAGGATGCCCCTCCCAGCGCGCTCACTCTGCATAGCGCCGTAGAGTTCGCGCACAGCGGCTGCTGGTACAGCCTTACGATACCGTTTGGCTTGAACGATTCGCTTGCCTCCCTTGAGGGGATCGGGGTTTATGATCACGGCGTCTACGCCCTCATCGCGGCTGGCGCGGGTCACATTGACCTCTACGCCTTCCTCGTCGGCAAAGACCTTCTCGAAGAGGTCCCGCACGAGCATCTCGAAGTCCTGCCAGTCCATGGTGATAAGGTTACTTCCCGATTCCAGCTCTTCGAGTACCTCTTGTGCTTCGATGAACCTGGGGTCGTCGCGCTCGATCCTTATGATCGGGGCGACCGGCTTGAGCGAAGCGAGGCGGCCAGTGCTGGATCCCCGGAGCTCCCTGAAGCATGCCTCGGGTTCCACCCGGGCGAGGTCCATCTCCAGGAACCGGTCGCGTTCGGCCTGGCAAGAGGCAATGCAGGAGCGGAAGTCCCGGCCGGTGGCGGAGTTGACTCCTTCGACCCAGCCGTTGACGACCGTGACTTGGCGCGTCTCCGCGTAGTCGCCCTCGAAGATCTCGTGGATGGTCCTTATAATCGTCTGGTAGACAACGCCATCGTAGTACTTCTGGAACTCGCGATCTTTCATGAAGACCTCGTTGGTAGTCCTTCGCGAGGCAACGTACTTGTGCTCGACCACGCGTGGCACCGTCTCCGGGGAGGGAAGCTCGACGTCAACGACAATAGTCCGTTCCTCGGGCAGGTACTGCACGCCGAACTCCCGCGGGAACCCTTCCGGGTACGCCGAGTTTGCTAGAACCAAAGAGACGTACCTCTCGACGGCTTCCGACTCACCCGCCTCGTAGTCTCGCCTGAACTCCTCCACTTCCGCGTTCCTCGACGCCTGTCCTTCCTCGTGGCGCTCTACGAACTCCTCGTGTTCCCGGGATAGTCGCTCGTGTTTGGCCTGCGCCGCCCGCTCGGCTTCTTCGCGTTTAGCGGCCAGGGATGATCTAAGCCTTTCCATAAGTGGCCTCTTGGCGGGGACATCCATCTGGGCTATCACGTCTTCGAGCTTCGGCGGTGGTTCAGGGTAGGGAGACCGCTCTTGGAGATCCTCCCAGCGGATGCGATCATCGACGGCCAGGGTAGCTTCGAGAATCCTACGATACTCCTCTATGCGTGTGAGCGCCTCCTCGGTATCCTGTTTGGCCCGCTCTTTCTCGTCGGTGATCGCCGCCCGCTCGCGGGCACGCTCTTCTTCCTGAGTCCACCGGAGCAGTTGCTCGGAGGCTTTGAACTCTACCTCGCGGCGGGTGCGTCCGGTTATGCGTTTGTACTTCCCGAGATACTCATTGCCTATCTCTACGTAATAGCTCTGAGTTGCCAAGCCTCACCCCCATGCGAATCTCTTATCACTATAGCAATCTCACGAACTCCTGCCACAGCTATGGCATCCATAGGAGCAAAAACATCCCCGACCGCGAATGCTCTTCCTTTTGTTCACGCCTCGCCTTTGCATCGACGGGACCTGAGCCTATCGACTTCGTCTTTCAGATCCTCAGAGTGTGACCTGAACCCGGCCTCGATCATCCGCCGCCACCTCATTGCCTTCATCAAGGCTCAGCGCTCCGTCAACCACATGGCGGGCTAGTATCCCGTAGGTCCCAACGACACCGACGCCTCTGCGTCGGGCCTCATTACGTGCGTCCAGGTCGTCGCTCACGAATACCCACGTCCCGCCGGTAGAGCAGACCGCTATCGACGAAGCCTCACCCGAGCCGAAGCCTCTGTTCCGCAGCTCGACTAGGACACCATACTCTTCGGAATCCGCGTAGACCCTCCGGAGCTCGACCCAACTTTCCTCTAACGCCCGCCGCAAGTCGCCTGGGCTTGGCCCTTGCTCCGCCTCAAACACAACCTCGGGCGTGACTAATAGCCGCCCCTCATAGCGATCGCGGAGGATGTCCATTGGGCTTCCCCCGGTAAGACGGACACTCTAAAGTGGGGACGATGAGTCTCTAGAAAGGAGGTCCACAGTGCCAGGTCCAACACCACACTATCCACCGGAGTTTAAGAGGGAGGCCGT
>JAABUN010003259.1_pt1 | contig 25745 bp, 39 predicted proteins | sample 5559311 | NCBI WGS metagenome assembly JAABUN01 (sample SAMN10711877, study PRJNA513370) | rock metagenome | isolation source: Antarctica rocks | place: Antarctica: Victoria Land, Siegfried Peak sud
TCGTGATACTGGTGGGACACGCAGGCATGGCAACCTCCCGATACCAAGAACGGCTCGTTGCCCTATCCTACCGCGTCACCCCCTTGCTTCATGCGATTGCCGTGCGTGATCGCCCAACTCGCGGACCTCGGACTGCAACCCGAAGATATCCGCACCGTGATCGGCACCCACCTCGATCCCGATCACGCGGGCCATCACGACGATTTTCCCGGTGCCGAATTCGTTGTTCAGCGCAAAAACCACGAGGCCGCACGCGCCGGGGGCGAACGCTACGATGACACCCGCCCGCATTGGGACGCCCCCGGCCTGCGCTACCGCACGATAGAGGGCGACACCGAACTGCTACCGGGGCTGTCGCTGATCGAGACGGGCGGACATGTCCCCGGTCATCAGTCGGTACTCGTGCGCCTGCCACACACGGGCGCGGTGCTGCTCACGATAGACGCCGTGCCGGTCACGCGCATGTTCGTCCCCGACCCCGAACCGGGGCCGTTCGATGTGGACGCGGCGGGCGTTGTCGCCAGCACGCGCAAACTGCTCGCCCTCGCGGAGCGGGAACACGTCGCCCTCGTGGTCTTCGGTCACGACGGGGCGCAGTGGGGAACCCTCAAGCGGTCGCCCGAATACTACGACTGAGGGCGCGGTACAATGCCGCCGGGGTCTCGCCCCCGCGAGGTTCCCGCGCCGCGTTGCGCGAAGTGCGTCCCCGTGGCCCTGCAATCGAGGAGAAACGCCCGATGACCGCGACGACCGATACGACGACACCCGACATGGCACCCGAACGCCTCTACCTGATGGAGCTGATGCGCCGCATGATACCGCTGCCGGACGGCGGCACGCGGGGAATGGTCGTCGTCTGCTACCTCGTGCAGACGACCGACGGGCAAAACATCCTCATTGATAGCGGGCTGCCCGCCGATCTCCCCCAACAACCGGGAATGCCGCCCCCCATCCACGAGCGCGACGTGATCGCGCAACTCGCCGACCTCGGCCTGCAACCAAGCGACATCGGCACGGTGATCGCCACCCATTTCGACCTCGACCACGCGGGCAACCACGAGGCATTCACGAACGCCGAGTTCGTGGTGCAGCGGGCGCACTATGAGACCGCACGCGGCGGCTACGAACGCTTCGCACGCTCCCGCGATCATTGGGACGCCCCCGCCCTTCGCTACCGCACCGTGGATAGCGACACCGAACTGCTGCCGGGGCTGATGCTGATCGAGACGAGCGGACACGTCCCCGGTCATCAATCCGTTCTCGTGCGCCTGCCGCACACGGGCGCGGTGCTACTTACGATAGACGCAGTGCAAACGCAGAGCCTATTCACCCCCGACCGCGACGTGACGCCGAACGACGCCGACCTCGAAGGCGTCCGCGCCAGCACGCGCAAACTGCTCGCCCTCGTGGAGCGTGAGCAGGTCACCCTCGTCGTTTTCGGTCACGACGCCGATCAGTGGCAGACCCTCAAGAAAGCCCCCGCCTACTACGACTGACCGTGTGCGCTTTCGGGGGCGCGAGCCGAAGCCCTTGCCCCCGCATTTGGTACAATACCGCTCACGTTCCCGCCGCATCACAGGGAGACCGCCGCCGTGCAATCAACCCTCAGCGTGATCGCCCTGATCGCCACCGCCATCGTGCTCGTGCTCGTGCTGATCGGGCTGGCCTCGATACTGCTGCGTGGGGGGCGGTTCGTGACCCGCACGGGCGCGAGCCTCACCCGCCAACTGAACGGCCCCGGCACAGCCCCGCCGCCGCGAAGATCGCGCCGTGCGGTCGGCAATTCGCCCACCGAACCGCCCGCCGACGCCGCAAACGGCCCCGCCGTATGAAGGCAGGGGCGGTGATCGTGGCGGCGGGGCGCGGCGTGCGCATGGGCGGGCTGGACAAATGCGCCCTCGAAATCGCGGGCCGTTCGCTCCTCGCGTGGAGCGTGGCGGCGATGGCGGCGGCGACCGATGCCGTCGTGGTCGTCGTCGCCCCCGACCGGCTGGACGAATGGCGTGCGTGCGCGGCGGCGGAAGGCTGGCCCGTCGCCGTCCTCGTGGCGGGGGGCGCGACGCGGGGCGACTCCGTGCGGGCCGGGTTCGCGGCACTACGCGGCGCGGGCGATTTCGACACCGTGGCGATCCACGACGGCGCACGCCCGCTCGTGTTGCCCGCGCACATCCGCGCCTGCCTCGCGGGGGCAGCCGAGAGCGGGGCCGCGATCCTCGCCGCCCCCGTGACCGACACGATCAAGCGCGTGCAGGGCGGGCAGATCGCGGAAACGCTCGACCGCACCGCGCTCTGGGCGGCACAGACGCCGCAGTGCTTCCGGGCCTCATTGCTCGCCGCCGCGTTCGATTGGCTGTGTGCGACGGGCGCGGGGCCGTTCACCGACGAGGCGGGCATGGTGGAGGCGTTCGGGCAGCTCGTGCGCGTCGTCCCCGGCGACCCGACGAATATCAAAGTGACCACACCGGGCGACCTGCATATCGCGGCGGCGTTGCTCCGCGCCCGCGAGGAGGCGAACACCGCATGAGCGTCCCGTTCCGCGTCGGCATCGGCTACGATGTGCATCGCCTCGTGGAGGGTCGGCCCCTCATCCTCGGCGGCGTCACGATCCCCTTCGAGCGCGGGCTGCTCGGTCACTCCGACGCCGATGTGCTGCTGCACGCGATCACCGATGCCCTGCTCGGTGCCGCCGCGTTGGGCGACATCGGCACGCACTTCCCGCCCTCGGACATGCGCTGGAAGGACGCCGACAGCGGCGACCTGCTCCGCCGCACCGCGACGATTCTGGCGGAAGCGGGCTGGCGAGCGGCGAACGTGGACGTCACAGTCGTCTGCGAACGCCCGAAACTCCTGCCGCATGTCCCCGCGATCCGCGCTCGCATCGCGGAATTGCTCGGCCTCGCGCCGGACGAGGTGAATGTCAAGGGCAAGACGAGCGAGGGCATGGGCTTCACCGGCACGGGCGAGGGGATGGCGGCATACGCCGTGGCCCTCGTGACGCGCCTCGCCTGACGATACAAGGAGCGGCGATATGTACCACCGCATTCACCACGTAGCCTTGCGGATGCCCGACCTGCGCGAGGCGGAAGCGTACTACTGCGCGTTGTTCGGGGCATCGGTCGCCTTCCGCGAGGCGCACACGGCGGACGGCTGGAAGCGACTGCCACCGGGAGCAGGCTGGGGAGACGCGGACGAGGCGGGCATCCCGCTCCACCTGAGCGTGATCAAGCGCGACGGGCTGCACCTCGCGCTGTTCGCAGCCGACGCGGAAGGGAACACCGCGCCGACCGAAGGCGGCAGGCTCGACCACATCAACGTGGAGATGGACGCCGAAGACGTGGACGCGGTACACGAGCGGGCCGTTGCTGCCGGGTGCCGCATCGCGTTGCGCAGGCCGCACGTCGTGATCTTCGACGATCATCACGGCGTGCGGTGGGAGATGGCGCTCCCCGCCACCCTCGACGTGGGCGCAACGAATCGCCGCTGGCTCGATCTGGGTCACGGTTCGTGACAAGGGGTGTGGTGTCCCTTTGCGGCGCGGTACTCTCGGCCCGTGATGTGTCAGGCGGGCAGAAATCACGGGTTCAAGCCCGCGCCACAGCGACGATTCGTATTGTTGCGCCGCTGTTGCGGGCGACACGGAGTGCGATAGCCGAGGGAGGGAACGATGCGGGTACTGATCCAGCGGGTGCGCGAGAGCAGCGTCACCGTCAAGGGCGAGACGGTCGGGGCCATCGGGCCGGGGCTGTGCGTGCTCGTCGGTGTGGGGCCGGACGACGGCGAGGCCGAGGTCGCATTGCTCGCCCGCAAGACCGCCGAGTTGCGCATCTTCGAGGACGCCGACGGCAAGACGAATCTGAGCGTAGCGGACGTGGGCGGCGCGGTACTCGTGGTCTCGCAGTTCACGCTCTACGCAGACACGCGCAAGGGCCGTCGCCCCAGTTTCATCCGCGCCGCCGCCCCCGCGCAGGCGGAACCGCTCGTCGCCCGCTTCGCGGAACTGCTACGGGGATACGGGCTGACCGTGGCGGGGGGCCGCTTCGGGGCGCATATGGTCGTGAACATCGTCAACGACGGCCCCTTCACCGTCTGGCTCGACACCGCCGAGCAGTGAGGGGCGCACGATGCGCGGGGATAACGGGCAGAGCGGTGTGATACAGTGTTCTTTACCCGCCGTGCTTTCTACACTATCGGCGGTCGGTCGTGTGCGTTCGCGGGCGGGAGGCGTACTCATGGATGGCGAAGACGAGTACGCCGAGGCCGAGGCAGGGCCGGATTTTGCCCCGTTGCCCTCTATCCCCTCCTTCTTCCGGCCCGACGATCTGCCGGAGTGGTTGCGCCCCACGACGGCGATAATGGCACCTCCCGCCATCGAGCCGCGAGGCGAATCCAGACGGGCGCGGCAGGCGTGGGGGCTGCCCGACGACGCGGTTATGCCCGCCGAGGCCGCCGATTTCGAGGTCGCGGCGGCGACCTCCCTCACGCGCCTCGTGCCGTCTTCCCGCGCACCGAAAAAGCGGCGCGGGCTGTTCGGCCTCGGTGCCGCCCTCGCCCTCGTGGTGGGCGCAGCATGACACCGGGCAGCACGCGATGATGCAGACCGAACGCCCGACCGACACCGCACGGCTTACCACCCGGCAGCGCACGGTGTTGCACCTCGACCGCCACACGACGCGGGCCACGCTCGTCGCCCCGGCGGGGGGGAGCACGCGCTTCGTCTGCATGGCGGTGACGCACGCGCACGCGCCCGACCGGGGCGTCGTCGCCGCGCAGGACTATCTCTCGATGCAGACGGGCGAACTCGTGCGCGATCCGGACGCGGTGGTGCTCTCCGGCCCGCCCTTGCGCCTGATCGCGGTGGGCGAACCGGACACCGCGACGCAGAACGCCCTCGCCACGCTCGCCACGCTCGGCGTCGCACGGGTCGTGGAGCAGGTCGCCCCGCCGCGTGGTGCCGAGCGCGAGACGCAGTGGGCGGTTGCCCTCACGAGTCGCGTCGCGTCGCGGGAGGCGGACGCCCTGCTGCTCCACCCACCGCCGGGGCCGCTCGCGGGGTGGCTCGCCCGCCTCCTGAACGCGATAGCCGCGCTGCCTCACCACGCGCAACCGCCGTGCCTGCTCCGCCCCGTGCCGCCCGACATCGCGGCACTCCTGCCCGCAAGCGTACGGGTTATTCCCGAAAGCGACGACCGCACCGGCGCGTACATGGACACCCTCGCGGCGGTCGCGGCGGCGGACGCGGGGTTGCCGCGCATCCCACGGGTCGTGATCTTCCGCATCCCGGCCCTCGTCACGGCACTGATCGCCGCCGAACGGGTACTCGGCGCGTCGGTGCTGTACCTCGACGTGGGCGAGGGCAGCACGGCGATCCTCACGGTGAACGGGCAGGCGCGGGTCTATCACGACGCCACGGTAGACACGGGGGCCGGTGCGCCCGCCCTGCTCGCCCGTGCGGGCGACGAAGGTATCCGCCGCTGGCTGCCCTTCCCGGCGGAGACGCGGGCGTTGCGGGCGTGGGCGGTGCGCCGCGCCGCGTGGCCGTCCGCCCCCCCGCTCACCCCGCAGGACATGGCTTTCACCGCCGCGTTTGCGCGGGAGGCGTTGCGTTCGCTCGTGGCGCGGGCAGGTGTGGAGGCGGAGGCGTGCGGCGCGTGCGTGCTTGGTCCGGGGGCGGCGGCGTGGGGAACACCGGGACAGATCATGCTCACCGCCGTGGACAGCGTACCCTTCACCGGCCCCGTGCCGCTCGCGCACGACCCGGACGACCTACTTGCCGCCATCGGCTGGCTGGCGCGAGAAAGCCCGGAGGGGGCGGCGGCCCTGTTCGCGCAAGACGCCCTGACGAACCTCGGCACCGCCGTTCCCGTGTTCGGCACGGGAGGATCGCGTGACACCGCTTTGCGCGTCGCCCTCGACGGCGAACCGGGGGAGGTGTCCCACATGGTGCGCTGGGGGACGCTGCTGCGGCTGCCCGCGCCCGACGGCCCCGTGACGCTCCGCACGCTGGGGCGCGGCGACGAGGCGTACCAGACGCTCACTGCGCAAGGCGGCACAGGCGGCGTGCTGATAGACGCCCGTGGCCGCCCCTTGCTCGCGGCCCCCGACCGCGAGGCCCAGCGCGAACGGGTGCGGGGCTATTTCATCGCCCTCGACGGCAGGGGGGCGGTGCGATGAGCGACGCCGCCCTCGTGCGCCAACTGCGCACCGAACGCCGCTTCGCCTCCTATCCCCTGCCGCCGGGGAGCACGGTGCTCGTGCGACCGGGGCAAGCGGTGGCACGCGGGGCGACGCTCGCCCGCGTGCCGCTCCCGCCGCTTCTGGCACCCGTGGCGGCGGACCTCGAACTGCCCCCGGCAGCCGCCCTCGCCGCCCTCGCGGTAGGGGGCGGAGCGCGGGTGCGCCGGGGGGAGATGCTGGCGCGGCACCGCGCCGGGTTCCGCCGCGTCACGCTCGTCGCGCCCGTGGGGGGAGCGGTGACGATCCTGCCCGAAGTCGGCGCGGTGGCCCTGCGCCCCGACGAACGCGGCGAAATCGTCGCCCGATACGGCGGGCGGGTGCGCGACGCGGCGACGGGCGTGGTGACGGTGCAATCGGTGGTCGAGCGGCTCGATTGCGCCCTCGCCAGCCCCGGCGCGGCGGGCGCGGGCATCGCGGCGGTCTTCACGCGCACGCCGGGGCGCGACGGCGGGGCGACACTCTCCGGCACGACCGCCGCCGTCGCCCTCGTGCCGCACCTCGCGCACCTCGACGCCCTCCGCCCCCTCGCACGGGCGGGCGTGTCGCTCGTGGTGGCGGGTACGGTGTCGGACGAACTCGCGTGGGAACTGCTCGCCCCGCACAATCGCACGGGCGAGCCGACGCCGCGCACCCCGCATGTCGTCGCGGTCGCGGGGCCGGGGGACGCGGCACACGGTGCCGAGATTATCGCGGCCCTGCGCGGATGGCACGAGCGCGAGGTGTGGCTGGAGGCGGCGCACGGGTCGGTCGCGCTCTTCACGGAGGGGCGCACAGGCGCGATGCAAGGATCGGACGCGCCCGTCGTCGCGGAACTGCGCGACCCGACCTACTGGGGGAAACGGGCGGCGGTGGTCACGTCCCCAACGGGCGACAGCCTTACCATCGTCGTCGAGGTGCCGGAGGCGGGGCGGATGCCTGTCCCCCTCCGCGCCCTTGTGCTGCCGCCGGACGAGACGCCCCGGTAAGAGGTGCGGCCCGCAGGTCTTATGCGTTCTCGGCATGGGGGTTGGGCGCATCTCCGCTTGGGCGTGTTCTCACGACTATCAATAAGCCCTGCGTGCGGCCCGCGTCGCTGTAGACCGCGCCGCCCCCACTCGCGTACAATCGCCCCCGCAAACGCAGAGGGGGAACACTTCCGTGACCGACACGCGCACACAACCGCCCGCCCTGATCGTGCTGGCGAAAGCACCCGCTCCGGGGGTAGCGAAGACGCGCTTATCGCCGCCGCTCACACTCGCGGCGGCGGCGGCGTTCGCGGCGGCGGCCCTCGCGGATACGGTCGCGGTGGCGCGGGCGGTGCCGGGGTGTGCCGTGCGGATAGCGCATCCGCAGGGGGCGGAGAGCGCGATCCGCGCCGCCCTCGGTGCCGCGATGCCGCCGTGCGTGGCACTCCCGGCGGTAGCGACGGCGGATGTGGGCGCGGCGATGGCGTGGGCGATGGCGTGCGCGTTCGACGGCGGGGTGCGGTGTGTGGCCCTGATCGGGGGCGATCTGCCGTCGCTGCCGCCCGCGTACATCGCCGCCGCGTTTGCCGCTCTTGATCGCGGGGCGGACGTGGCCCTCGGCCCTGCGGAGGACGGCGGCTACTACCTCGTGGCGACGCGAGAGCCGCAGCCGGAGCTGTTCGCGGGGATCGCGTGGAGCACGCCCGCCGTGTTCGCGCAGACCGCCGCCCGCGCCGCGTCGCTCGGCCTCGCGGTGGCGACGCTGCCGCCGTGGTACGACATTGACGGGGCCACCGACCTGCTCCGTTGCGCCCGCGACCTCGACGCCGATGCCGCGCACCCCGCCCGCGCCACCCGCGCCTTTCTCGCCGCCCACGCCGCCCGTCTCCACGCGCACATCGCGGAGTGAAATTATTGGAGGGGAAGTTGAAACACAAAGATACAAAGACACGAAAAAGGCACTATGACATACATCCGGCACTGCATGTCCGCGATTCTCTCTGTGTCTTTGTGTCTTTGTGTTTCGACTTTCCCTCGAGGGGGCAGCGATGAGCGATACAGGGCCGGTGGGCGTGGCGATTGTGGGGGCGGGTTGGGCGGGGGAGCGGCACGCCGCCGCCTATCGCGCCCGCCCGGAGGCGGCCCGCATCGTTGCGGTGGTGGACACGGACGCCGCCATCGCCGCCGCACGCGGGCATCAGTGGGCAGTCGCGCTCGCCACGACCGACCTCGACGCCGCCCTCGCCCACCCGGACGTGGCGGCGGTGAGCGTCTGCGTGCCGCATCGGCTCCACGTCCCGGTGGCACTGCGGGCGTTGGAGGCGGGCAAGCACGTCATCGTCGAGCAGCCCTTCGCCACGAGCACCGACGAGGCGGAGAGCCTGATCCGCACCGCCGCCCGCGTGCGCCGCCTTGCGATGGTGGCGGAAACGAGCCGCTTCGACCCCGTGTACCTCCAGATCGCGGACATGGTGATCGCGGATGAGGTTGGCGCACCGTACCTCGTGCGCATCGCCCGCGACCAGCACCGCCATGCGATGCTCCGCGCCCGCCCGTGGTCGCTCACCGACCCCGCGAGCGGGGCGATGTGGGGCGGCGGTATCCACGACATGGAGACGTTTCGCATGTTCACGGGGGGCATCGCCATTCAGGAGGTGTACGCGGTCGCGGCCCGCTCCACGCTGCCCGAACTGGCGGGGGACGACACGAGCGTCGCCACGCTCCGCGCCGAATACGGGTGCGTGGGGTCGCTCTCGGAGAGCTACGCCGCGTTCGCCCCCGAAGGGTTGCGCGTGCGCGTCGAGGTCTTCGGGGCGCACGGGGCGATCTGCACGAACGGCGACGGCGAGATCACGATCACCACGCCGGACGGCAACCGCAGCATCCGCGTGCCGCGTGCCGACGTGTACGATGCTGTTGTGGCGCACTTCCTCGACTGCGTGGGATCGGGCGACGAACCCGCCACCAGTGCCTACGCGATGCGCCCCGGCCTGTATGCGACCCTCGCGGCGCAGACGAGCATGATCGTCGGTGCGCCCGTGGCTCCCGAATCGGACAGCGCATTCTGACGGAAACCACGATGGCGGTAGAGAACGTAAAGGGTTGTGCGCATTCTCTCCCGGTAGGATGGTGCTCTCAGCCCGTCGTCCGGGGATGACAGGCTGAGAGCACCATCCTACTCAGAAAACGCACACTGCCCGATTCAGTTGTTACCCTTCATCGGCTCACCCTCCACCGCTCGAACTAATCTGCCCGTATGCGCGTCATCGTGCAAGATGCACGCGCACCGTGAGGGGGAACGATGAGTCCGCCGCTGCCGCCCGAACATTTCGCGCTGCAACTCGCCTTCGCCCGTCGTGTCGCCGCCGTGACGGGGGAACGATTCGACGACGCCCTGCGGCAGTACACGACCGCGTACGGCGCGGCGGGATTGCGCCCCTCGAAGGGCATGGTGTGCGACGCCGACGCCCTGGAATGGCACGAGTTCCTGCGCGGCTTCCACGCCGCCCCCGATCCCGTGAGCTATATCCACACCGCACACCTCGCAGCGCGGGCGCGGCGCGACGCGGAACGACCGCCGCAGACGGCCTGCTTCGGCTACCGTTACAAGGCCGAGACGCACACGGTGCAGATGCAGTTCGGGAGCAACGATCCGCAGGGGCCGCTGTCCGCCGCCCGCGTCCCGGCCCGCCTCGCGGAATTGCGGACGATGACCGAGGAGATAGCGCGGGAACACCCGGACGCCGAGCGCGTACGCGGGGGATCGTGGCTCTACAATCTGGAGGCGTACCGCCACCATTTCCCGCCCGCGTTCGTGGCGACGCCGCAACTCGCGCCGGGGGAATACTGCGTGGTGGGGTCGTGGGGGCCGTTCCTCGATCATCGCGGCGGGATGAAAGCGGGCGTGGAAGCGACGTTCTGCGCCCGCGTCGCCCTTGCGGGATCGCTCGACGCGCTGCTCGCGTGCTTTCCGTTCGCGGTACTGCGGGTAGAATGCGACATCGCGCACTTCTACGCGCACTACGGCGTCGCGCCGCCCGTGCGACCACCGGAGGGATAAACGGATGATCTTCGAGCGGTCGTACTTCGCGCTGCACCTCGTCTTTGCGCGGCGGGTGGCGGCGATACAGGATATTTCGCTCGACGACGCGATGCTGCGCTACACGCCGTGGTACAACCACGGCCTGCACATCGGCAAGGACTTCGACGCCACGCACCCCGACTGGCTCGCCTTCCTCGATACGGTCCATGCTGGGGCGGACCCCGTGGAACACCTCTACGAGGCGAGCCGTTCCGCGCCGCCCTATCCCGACAGCGTTCTCGGCCTCTGCTTCTACGGGGACTACTGGCCCGAATCCCGCACGGCGGGCGTGCATTTCAACAACAACGCTCCCGGCGGCATCAGCCTGCAACGGAGCGAGGTGTTCCGGCGCATGGCGGAACTGCGCGAAATATTCACGAACGTGGCGCGGGAACACCCGGAGGCGGAGCGCGTCGGCGGCGGCTCATGGCTCTACAACCTTGAGGCGTACCGCCGCCTCTTTCCGCCCGCATACGTCGCCACGCGCCGCCCCGACGACCGCATCCACTACGGCTTCATGGGCGCGTGGGGGCAATTCCTCGACCGGCATTTCGAGGTCAAGCCCGCGATGCGTGACCCCTTCCTCGCGGGCATCGCCGCCGCCCGCACGATGGCGGAAGTGGAAGCCTGCTTCCCGTACCGGCAGATGCTCGTGCAGGGCGACATCGGGATGTTTTACCGCTACTATGGCATAGCCTAAGCCCGCGTAAGTACACTGCGCCGCTTACCCCGTCATGGCGATCTTTGCGCACATTTGCCTACGCTCGTGTGGGCGGGGATGCGCTTGCGATAGCGGTTTGTCTCATGGGACGGTAGCGGGATGGCTTCCGCCTCCCGCACCCCCACCACCCACGTCGTCACGCCCCGGCACAGGGTGGCCTCGATGCTGTCCACCTCGTACCTGCACTCGGCAAGTAGCGCACCGAGCCGCGTGAGGACGGCGGGTGCGCTACCCGTCACGCACAGCAGCGGGGCGCGGTCGCGGTAGACGCTAAGGCACATCGGTGCCTCCGTTCGTGGGCGGGGCGGCTCGTGCCGCGAGTAGCCCCCTCAGCGCAGCGACCGCGTGTTCGTTCCACACCTCGTCAAATAGCCGTTCCGCCATCTCTCGCGGCACGGTGATGCCCGCGAGGGCTTGCGAGGAAATGAGGCTCTCGATGATCGCTTCGCGTTCGCTGGGGCCGAGGATGCGGTGGTCGTCATTCATTCGGCGTCTCCGTTCGGGGGCGGGGCGGGCTTGCGGCGTGGGTGATCGGGCGATGCAAAGCCGCGCCGTCCTAGCCGGGTGCGCTCGTACTCGTCTGCATCCTCGTCTTTGACGAGCCAATCCCGTCCGACCTTTTCGGCTTTCAACACACCGCTAAGTATTTGTTGGCGCAATGTCGGTTGCGACCGGCGCCACTTTTCAGCCAGTTGTCGAAGCGTTTTGTATCCCTCCATAGGTGCCAGCATAATGTACCCTTGCCCTCAAAGCGATCTACCCGTACGTAGAAAATACCACACAAAACCCCTTGACACAATGGGCTACGTTGTGGTAGATTATACACATGGAGATGAGCGGCGAGCGAACGAAGGAGCAGGGCGATGACGATCATGGTGCAGAACAACGAGTACACGATTGAGCAGCGGGAAAGCCTAATCTTCCCCTACGTACTCATCGGCAAGCGCGGGGGACGTACGCTGCTCCTGCGAGATGCTCGCCGCTCCGAAATCCTCAAGGCAGAACCCGGCAAGGGCATCACCGAATTGTTTACGGACATGAACGGCTCGCTAGAAATTGCGAACGTTCTGCGGGTACGGTAGACGGCACCGGGGCGGGGGGAACGGCCGCTGCCCACAGAAATCCCCGGCCTCGTGTATCAGACGAGCCGGGGGCGACACGGAAGGACTAGTTCCATGCGCATCAATCCTAGCACACTCGTTCCCGGAACCCGATACTGGATTGCCTACCTCTCCAAAGACGGCGCAACGTACTCGGAACGGTTCATTCACTGTGAGGAAGTGGTGCGGCGGGGCGGCGTCTGGTACGTGGTGGCATTCTGCGAGATGCGCAACCAGCGGCGGCTGTTTCTGCTCACGGGTATTAAGGACGTGCGCTCGTGCGCCCCGCCCCGGCAAGCGACGTTCTCGCAAGCGGCGGTAGCGGCGTGGTGGCAAACGTACCTCGCCAGCGACGCGGTACACGACCGGCTGGCGTTCGCGTAGATAGGAGCGGGGGGCTTCGGCCCCCACACGAACAGGAGGCACCCCGATGGTCACGCGGTTTCCGTTCGCTTACCCCGACCTCAACGCCCTGCACGCGCAGCTGCGCCCCGCGCTCGATGCGGGCGAGTACGAGAGATTTCTGGACACCGCCTACGCCGAGAACGACCGCCGCGAAGAGGTGCGACGTGCGGCCCGCGATGCCGAGCGCACTTGCCCGTGGGCGACGGTGTTTGCGGCAGAGGGGGCGGGGCGATGACATTACCTGATGCACTCGCAACATACAACAGCGTAGAGTCCGTACAGGGTGGGGTGCGGGCGAGTGTCTCTCGCCTACCCGATGGCACCCTGCTCGTTCTCTGCATTCCCGAAACGGCAGGCGAGGACTGGTGGCACGATAATGCGGCGGAGGGCGGTGTAAGCATCGTGCGGGGCGTAGACGAAGCGGACATGTGGCTTTTTGAGCGCGAGTTCGCCGTGGACGAGGCAACGTGGGCGGCGGCGCAATGATCTGGGGACTGCTTTGGACAGACGACGCCGACCCCGACGAAGTCCTCGCGGACTGGTACGCCGCAGCCGATGAAGAGGCCGACCACCGGGCGATGGCGATGCACTGCCAACACGAGGAATTTCTGGCGACGAGATTCCTTGCCCACGCGCTGGACGAACTGGACGCTCCCACGGGCGAGGACGAACCGGGGGGGGGGCGCGATGACCGACACGACGGGCGGCGCGGAAGGGGAGGGGGAGTTCGCGGAAATCTTCGCCACCGTCCTCAATCGCGCCGTGCGGGAGGCGACATGACGATGGAACGCGGCATCACCTGCGACGAATTGCCGGGCGCAAGCGACGAAGCCCTCGCCGCAGAGCGGGAACGGTTGCGCACGGCCGTCGCAGCCGAGGCGGGGCCGCTCGCCGTTGCCGCCGCACGCGACGACCGTCACGGCATTTTCTTCGCGGGCCAGCGCATCCACACCCTCGCGGGATGGTGCGAAGCAGTGTGCAGGGAGCAGACCTTGCGCGAGATGGCTGCCCACGACGCGCTCATAACGGGTCGTGCCTTGCCGTAGGGCACAACGCCCCCTGAACGCGACGAACGCCCGCTGCGGCCCCGTGAAGGGCGACAGCGGGCGTCTTTGCGCGTCTACGATTGCGGCGAGTGAGGCGAACGCGGGAATTCGGCGGGCGTGCGGGCGAAGCCGGGGGGCGGCGGGCTGCCACCGGGCGGGTTGGGTAGCGTCGGCAGGGGGTCACTGAATGCCCCGACATCGGAGCGATTGACCACGCCGTTGGCGGCACGCGAAGCGTCGAACAGCGTTTCCGCGATGCGCACCGCGAACGCCGTGATCGCCGCCGCGAGAAACGCCTTGATCGCACGGGGGTAGTCGAAGGTCGCGGTGCCGTCCGTGAGAAAGGGCAGCAGGGCGACGAATGCCGCCGCCGCGACGTAGAGAAAGGCGCGAGCAAGTCCCGCCGAAACGACACGAGGCGCGTTGGATTGCATTGCATGCTCCTATCTGGTTGCGAGACAAGGGATACGAGGGGGAAGAAGCCGCCGAGGGCAAGCCGGGTAAAGCTCGCCCTTGATCTTTGCCGCTCTCGGTGACGAGCCGAGTTGAGAGGAAGGGAGGCTGCGGCGGTGATTTCGTGTCGGCGGGGGTAGGGGCGTGCGGGGTTAGCGCGACAGCAACGCCGCGAACACGAGGGCCGCGACGCCGCTGTTGATGGCGAACAGGTAGACGCAGGCGAGCCATTCGCCGCGTGTCGTGGGCATGGGCGGCTCCTTTATGCTTCCGACGCGACGCACGCATCCCCCCCATCGGCAAAGAGGGCATTAAAGTCGGCACCCGCGAGGCGGAATCGCCCGCGCAGCGGCCCCCAACTCCCCCAAGAATTCGCGAGAGACCAGACGCCCGTGGCGCGGTTGACGCCGTAGATCAGCACCTCATGCCCGCCGACGACGTTGCCGTCCGGCACGAGGAAGCCCGCCTTTGTCGGGAAAAACATACTCGCGTGCCAGTTGATACCGAGCAGGACTGGCCCGGTGGTGAGGACGAATTGCATGATCTCGTCGGGGGTGGTCGCCCATCGGTAGGTGGAGACGATGCCCTGCGCCGCGAGGTATTTCATCGCCCCGCGTGCCGACGTGCCGTCGTAGTTTTCCCCGCTCCATTCGTCGAGCAATTGGGCGTTGCGGTAAATCTCCTGCGGCGTGGGCGCCGCCGCCCTGTAGCGGTGCGGTGAGGACGCCAGCAGTTGCCGCGCGGCGAACCCGACGCACATGGACGTTCTCCCCTGATCGAGAATTTCTCCTAGCGACCAGTAGCGGCGCGTCGGTGTCGGCACGGCGGCGAACGCCGCGCTCATGGGGAAATTTTTGTCTCTCGCGTCGCTGCTCGGTAGCCGCCCCAGTCGCGAAAGCAGATCGTCTTCGTTCACTACCACATCGCTCCTTTCGGCGCGGGCCACGGCACGGCGTTCGCGCTCGTGAGCAGGTCGTCGTTGACGCAGGCACCCGTGGCCCGATTCCAAATGGTGACAATCGGGCGACCGTACGGGTCTATCAGGTGGCTTGCGATCAGGTAGGGGTAGACACCCTTCGCGCCCGCGTCGCCCGCCGCGAACCACTGGCGCGTGTAGGCGACGGCGACCGCGCCCGCCTCGGTGCCGCTTTCCGGGGCGTTGACGTAGGCGAAGCGGCACCGGATGCCCTTGCCGTCCGGCCCCGCGATCTCGACTCCGAAGCCGCAGTTGATAATCAGCCGGGCGGTATCGGCGTCCGTCACGCTGCCGAGGCGGGCGTGGTACAGGCGCACGAGCGCGGGCATAGCGTGTGACATGGGGTACTCCTAGCGCGAGGGCGGGGGCAAGGGCGCGTACGGCATCAGTTCGACTAGGAGCAGGCTCGCCACGTCCCACGGGGCCGCACCGTCGCCGGTTGCCAGCACCGCCCGTTCGAACGGGAGCAGTCGCCGCCCCGTCCCCATCGTTGTCACCGGGCCGGTGGGGTAGCCGAGTGTGGGATAGGCCAGTCCTACCGCGTCCAATGCCCGCCATCGTGCCGCGAACGGCTCCGGCACCGCGATGGTGCCGTACGGCCCCGCGATCACCAGACCATCGGCGGGCGGCGCGGGGGGCGTCACCACGGGCGGTTGCACGGCTCTATATGGCGCGACCACTCCCGGAGCGCGAAACCAACCTGCCATTTGCTCCATCCACCCCGCCGGATCGCGGTAGCCGATACGCGACGGGCTATAGAGCGTGCTGAGGAATTGCTGACGATCTGCGTCATAGAGGCAGACGTGACCGGCGGGATCGAATTGCCGTCCCCACAGGGGTACACCCCCGTGTTCGGGGGGCCATGAGGTTTGCAGCAGCCCCTGCGCGATCACGGCGTCCAGCAGGGCGGCGGCGTTCTCGCGGCGGGGGCCGGGGATTCCTGCCTCGTTGCGCGTGCCGTCTACCGACCCCAGACACCACCCCTCCCACAGATGCCCCACGGGGTTCCACGGGTCAAGCGTGCCGTCCGAGCGTTTCTCTCCCTCATGCGCCGCGAGGATGCGGAGCAAATCCTCTCCATAAACCCCCGTGGATGGCCCTGCGGGGGGCGTGGCGGGGTTTTGCGGCGCGGTGCCGACAACCTACGCCCTTCGACGCGAGGAAGGGCTGGAGCGTCGCCCATCGCGCCGCCACCCGATCAGCCGGGTAACGAGCGGCGGGGCGTTCGGCCCTGAACGCTACTTCGCCGTACGCCTCGGCGGGGTCGCGGGCGTAGTCGGCATCGCTCACGTCAAGGCTGGCCCGCTGAAAGTCACCGAGCATGTACCGCGCCGCCGTGACGGGGTTCATCGCGTCGGCAACGGAAATGCGCCCGTAGTGCCACCCGCCTTCCGCTGCCTCCACCTGCCACATTCCGCGTCCGGGGCCGCCGCCATACTGTGCGACCGACTGCCATGAGGATTCGAGACCCGCCGCAAGCATCATGCTGATCTGCACACGGGGAGCGGTCGTCACCTGCGTGACGGCATCCCAACACTCCTGCATCGTCATGTTGCCCCCCTACACGATACCGAGGATGCGCAGCAGCACGAACAGTACGACGATGACGACGATCACGGCGATACCCTGCTGGATGGACATGGGTTTTCTCCTTACATGGCGAAACCGCCCCCACACGAGGGCGGGCGATGTCGCGGGCGTTACTGCGGCGGCTCCACCTTCTTGATCGTGGTTTTGATCTCCAGCACTTCGCCCTCGGTGGCCTCTAGCCGCACCTTGTGGTTGTCCACATTCACGTCGGTCACGTCGGCGCGGGCGTGGGCGTCGTCGGCGCGATGCTCCGCGATGCCTGCCCGCACGTCGTTCGCCTCCTGCCTCAGCTCGACCTTGCCGAGGCGCAGGAGGATCGTCGCCACTCCCCCCCCGATCCCCATCCCGCGCCCGACAACGACGCGCCCCAGCAGGAGCGCCATCAGTACCCACGCGAATGAGGCGAACACGAGCAGAAGCAGGAGCGATTGGAATATCTTCGCCGTGGGGGTATACAGCACCGCCCACGTCGGCTTGAGTCCGTGCAGGGAGAGGTCGACCACCGTGAGGGCTAGGGTCATCATGTACGCCGCCATCGTCCCCTTGACCGCCGTCTGGGGCCAGTAGAGCGACGAGAGCGGAAAGCCGCTCAGTTTGTCCTCGACGCCGATATACAAAAACGCGGCGAAGAGCACGAGCATGACGACGGCCCCGAACAGCATGATGTAGAGCGAGACGTACGTGCTGCCCTGCCCCGTGCTAGCGGGGTCGACGTCGAGGTTCGCCCCGATAAACAACACGAACGTGATGATGGCGACGATGGTGGCGAGCGAGGCGACGACGATTGCCGCCGCCGTAGTGCGGATATCCTTATTGCTCATCACGTTTCCTCCGCGCTCGGATCAATTCAAGATCGCGTTGCAAGCTACTCGCATGCCGCAACGAGGTCTGTAGCGTCTCCTCCGCGTTGGTGCGGTTTTCATTCCGGTCGGCAATCGGGGCGCGGTGCGGCAGTTGCGTGCGGACGTGCAGCACCAGCAGGCCGAGGCCGATGAGGGCGACAACCATGGCGATGACCGCGAACGGCACGAGGATGTTGGTCATGCGACACCGCCCCGCTGATCGTTGTTCTTCCGCCGCTCGTAATCCTGCTGCTGTGCCAGTTCCCGGACGAACTGGCCGGTGGTGACAATCGCCTGTTCCTGCGCCTTCGTGACCTCCACAAGGGTCGCCATCACGCCGTCGCGCTGGGTTTTCAGGTAGGTGTTCTCGTCTTGCAAATGCTTGATGATCGCCCGCCCCATCGCCACGACCAGCGTGAACAGGGTGCTGATGACCCCGAACAGCACGGTGACGCTAATCAGGTCGCCGCTCCCCGCCATCCATCGCCCCCTTGTCTTCGTCGCGCATCGTTTCCCCCCTACCGTCATCCTTTTACCGCGTGGACTGCACCACGGAGCCGACGCCGCCGACCCTGCCGACCCTAGTCCGGCACGTTGTCCGGGGCAACGTCTAATGATCGGGCGATCGCTACAACGAGTTCTTCTCCACGGTAATGACGCAGCAACTCAAGGGCAAGATTGACCCCCTGCGTTGGCGTGAGGCCGTTCACCGGTAAGGCGAACCATGCAACTCCGCCCTCCGCCGGACGGTACCCCGCCACAAGGCGCGGGCAACCATCGCTTGCATCCCACGGGTCGAAGTTGGACACGCTCTCGGTGGGGGCGGTAGCATCGTCATCAGCGAGCATACGGGTCTCCTGTCGCGCTACGGGGGCGAAAGATCACGTCGTACTCCACCATCGGCACGAGATGGCGGGCGAGGCTGAACGGCAGATTCGCCGTGACAACATCGCCCCCCACGCTCTGCGTCAGCACGCTCACCTGCGGCGCGTCGAAGGTCACCGCCCACATGCCGCCCTGCGACCCCTGCTTGAGGCCCGTTACCCGTGCCGCAAAGGTCACGATGCCCGTTCCCGCCGCTTCGCGCTCGATGGCCGTGGGCAGCGGTGCCGGGAGCGATGCCGGGGCATACGGCACGATCTCGCGCGCGATGAGCCGGGCCGGTTCGGGCGGCGGGGGGGCGGGAATGAGGGCGCGACGCACCCGGTCTCGCACGAGGGTGAGGTCGAACATCAGACACCCGCCTTTCCGCTGTCTCGCATCGCCGCACGCACCGCGTCGCTATCGGGCGGGCCGCCTTCGATGGGTACGGGGTTCGTCGCCCGTGCGTGCCGTTCGTCGGCATCGAGGGACGCGAGCAACCGCGCCGCGTCGCTGTGGAGGTTGCGGGCCTGCCGCCACGTACACCCGTAGGAATCGACCTGCACACACGGGGTGCCCTCCGGGTGCATCGAAGCCGTCCCGCCCGACACAGGGGCGAAGGCGATCACGAGCCGGGGCCACCCGTCGTGCACCGCGAGCGGGTCGTACGTGTACGGCTCCGGCTCTGGCTCCGGCTCTGGCTCCGGTTGTGCGGTCACGAAAGCCAATTCTGGGGCGAGTGGCAGCGACGGTCGCTGCCCCCATCGCCACATCCACTCGAACATGCGCGTCCTCCTTTTCAGGCGGGATTGACCCTGATCGTGCTGCCGATTGCCTTGACGAAGCCCTGCCCCCGGATACGCCCCGGCGTGGCGGTGCGAAACTCCACGACCGCCTCGGTCTGCGCGGGCAGGTAGGCCCGCAGGTCAATCGTGTTGATCGCGCCGTCGTACGGCCCCGCGACGAGGATGCCGTTGACATACACGCCGACGCCCGATGCGCGCCCGACATAGCCGGGGCGCGGCCCGTCCTTGAAAATGCCATAGATGGGGGTGAAGCCGAGCGCGGTCGTCTTGGTCGTGTGCAAGGTGAGCGTCGTCAGGGGCGTCGCGGCATAGGGATTGACCGCCGGGGTATGGAGGCCCGCCGTGTTCGTGCCGAGTTGGGGTTTCGCGCCCCCGTACCGCTCCGTCATCACCAAGGGCTGAAAGCCGGGGTGCTGGTTTACCGATGGCGTCAACCCCCCGAAACTCTCCGGCGACACCGTCTTGCCCGATGCCTTGACCGCATGACTATGGCTCGTGTCCTTCGCGGCGAGGACCTGGTTCGAGACCACCGAGCCACGAACACCATTCGGGGCGGAAGCCCCGGATGAGCGCATGTAATTCCCATCGTAACTCAGCAGGTTGGTCGTGGTGCTGCCGCCGGAGGCAATCGAGATCGTCGCGGCGGGATCAAACGTCCCGGTGGTCGCGGTGCCTGTCTCTGCCGATCCCGATGTGTCCACGTCGGTGTGGCCATGGGTCCCCTGCCTCCCCGGTGCACCGTGCGTATATGCGGCCTGCTCCGTCGTGGTTTTCTCGGTATCGGTGCCGCTCTGGTGCGAGAACTGCCCGCCGACGCTGCGCCGGTGGGTGCTGTCGTCCTCATGCAGATGCCCTTCCACTTCCGATGCGGTGAGGGGCTGCCGCTGCGTGGACAGTTTCGCGGCAAGCGCGGTCGCGTCCACGTCATGGGTGTGATCGGGGATCGTCCCTGCCTTGAGGGTCGAGTCGAGCGGGAGCAGCTCGAACGTGAATCGCGCCACGAGGATTTTGCTGATACTGGCATCCCCGTAGATGCGCACGGTGCAGTGGTTCGTGGCATCCACCCGCTCATCAAACGGGTAGACGGCGGGGATGATGTACTGCTGCGGCACGGCGGTGATGTTCGTCGCGGCCTGCACGCCACCGACGAGGATGCTGAGGCCGTCCTGTATCGTCGCTCCCGTGCGCGAGAGCGTCCATGTGTCGGTGCAGACGCCCGCCGCATCGTAGGAGCGCAGCACCTCATGCACCACGTAATCGGCGTTGATGTCATAGCCGCTCGGCACGTCGCGGTAGACGACCCGCACCGTGTTCCCGGCGATGCCGCGAATATCGCCGCGCCCCTCGGTGGCGCAGGTGATCGTGTCGCGGGGCGTGCTCCGCGACACGATCCACGCCACGGTCGCCGCGTAGAGGGCAATCGCGGCGGTGAACTGGTTCGTCGGCGCGGTGTCGATCGCGGCGATGCTGCTGATCGGCAGCGTCGCCATGTACCGCCCGTGCGCGACCACCGAGGGCGTGTCCTGCAAAAAATAATCGTAGCCGTCGAGCCCGCCGCCGTCCAGTCGGGGGCGACGACAGACGGGATAGAGGCCATGCACGCCGCTGAACGACCCCGACCCGCCGCGATACCAACCGGGCGGGCCGAGCGGCACCTGCCCCGCCTCCAGGTAGAGCGGGGCGAGCGTCAGTTGCGCGACGCCGCTGCCCGCACCCGTCGGCACCACATCGTTGACGATGGCACCGTCCTCGGCGGGGGCGAAAGTCTCGCCGCGTATCTGCCGGACATCGGGGTTGCGGGCCGTGAGGGCGGCGGTCGGGGTCTCGCGGATCAGGCGCAGGCCGCTGCTTGCCCCGAACCGCCCGAATTCCAGCGTGCGGCCCGCGCCGCGCCGGAAGTGCGCCCCCGTGCGTTCTTTCGAGAGTTTCGCCACCGCCTCCACCACCGACAGGCCATAGGCGGAGAACTCGATACCGTCAAGCGTCGCCAGACTGTTCGCCACCGCCCATGTCGCATCGGTCTGGCAGGCGACGAGCCGTGTGAGGATCGTGGTGAGCGGCACTATCGCGCCATTGGCCACATCCGGCACCGTGAAGCCGCTCGTACACGTCGCACGGCGCAATTCGTCCAGCAGGTCGGCGCAGGCAAATTGCGCCTCCAACCCGCCCTTCGCGGGACGCACGGGGCGCGACGGCACGACGGCACGCGCCATCTCCACGCCGTCCTCGATGAGGCGCACCTGCGATCCGGCACGCAGCGCGTTGTTGCGCGGGAAGACGAGCGGGGCGGTGAAGGTGAGCGTGCCGATCTTGTCCAGCACGCACCCCTGCGGGTGATAGGAAAACCCGTGCGCCGCCCGCATCGGGCCATCGATTGCGACGCCGCTCATCTCATTGACGATCCTGCCCGCCGCGTCGAGCATGTCCACAGTCACGCGCACCATGTGTCAACCCTCCACGCCGCAGAGCAGCGCAATGTCCTTCGGCGTCATCGCCGAAGGAGCCTTCGGGAGTGCGACGCCCCCGGCCCACAACGCCTCCGCCACCAGCTCGGAGCAGGTGAAAGCACCCGACATCCCGGCGGTCAGGGCGATGCGTCCCGCAGAGAGCAGCGACAACCCCACACACGCCACCTCGCGCCAGTCGTACGGTGCGCCGATGGCGGCGTACGCGAGGGAGACCGCCGCCGCCCGTTGCGCGTCCGAGAGTCCGCTGTCCGCGACGCGCACAATCAGATCGGTGCGGGTCGCGTAGGCCCGCAGGTCGGTGAGCAGCACGCCCCGACTCGTCGCCTCGACCACCCGGTCGTCCGCCACCACAAGGCTGCAATGCCCATAGAACGACCGGGTCGCCCACTGGACAACGCAGCCCGAAACGTCCGTCCCGTGGCAAAGGAAAACATCACCGGGGGTTGCCACTCGGCACCTCGACCTCGATCACCATGCACGGCACGATGTCGGCACGGAGCATCGAAAGGGCGATGTGCGTGCCGATCTCCACGGCGTACTGCACCTCCTCCTCGGTGATCCCGTGCAGGTAGTCCACCCCTTCCGGGGGATCGAGTTGCGCCAGTCGCACGACCTCCCGTTGGGGAACGAGCGGGTTGCGTCGCACATACAGGTAGACCGCCTGCATTTTCTGGAGATTGCCGCGCATCCAGCCGACGATCTCGTCCGGGGGGATGCCGAGAATCCGTTGCACGCCGCCGATCACGTCCATCGAGATGAGTAGTCGTTCGGTCGCCACTGCCTTCCCCTCTCACTGCTGGATGAACGCGCGGGTGGTGCGCCCGTAGAGCGTCCCGGCCGCCCCGGTCGGCGCGGTGATAAATTGCGTGAGGACATGACTCCCCGCCGCCGCGTTGATGAGCGTGGTCGCGCCCCCCGCGAGCCAACCGACACTGCCGTACGTCACCTGCGTGTCGAGGTACGCCGTGCCGTCGATGGCGGCGATACACTGCACGTAGGTAGAGGCGGTGATCGCCGTGATGTTGATCGTGGCGTTATTCGTCACGAGGAGGCGACAGGCCACCGGTAGGTAGAAGGTCGGGAACTCCATCTCCGCCGTCTTCTGTCCGGGCAAGCCCGCGTAGGTGGCGATGCTGCTTCCCGCGACACTACTTGCGCCCACCACGATGCCGCGCCCTTGAAACGAGCTACCGAGGGCGGAGAAGTCGATGATCGCGTCCCCAATCACCGTGCCGTCCCACCAGACGACGCAGAGACGCACCGTCCCCGCCGGTTCGCTCGTGTTCGCCGTGGAGAGGATTCTGAACGCCCCCGGCGTCGCGGTATCCACGTCGGCGTAGACGATGCGTGCGCCCGCGCCGCCGGTGAACGCGGGGGTGGTCACGGTGCCGCCGACCCTGTAGAACCGACCGTTGATGACCATCGCGGCGGGGCCCACGAGTTGCATCGCCGTGTTGCCGCTGCGCGCGATGCGCCGCCACAACTCGCGCGGCGACACGCCGTCCACGAGCATGTCGAGGACGCTGGCGTCCGTGGGTGCGGTGCGCAATGCTCCCGGCCCGTTGAGCGCGGTCGTTGCCGCCACGCCATTGACGGTGCCGGCGGCGGCGAGGGCGGCCTGGTTGTTCTGGACGATGTCGAGGATGTTGAGGTCGCTGCCCGTGCGCCCCGCCATCGGCGGACCCACGGTGACGACGTTCGCCCCGCTGGGCAGCGTGGTCGGGGCCGACGTACTCGGCACCACCTGGAAGCCCCGGAACCGTCGATCCTCGATGTCCGCCGCCGGGATGACCCCCGTGGTCGTCGGGCGCATCAGCACGTAACAGACCGGGAACGTGTTCGCGGGAAAGGCCGGGCGGGCGGGAGAGCTCGCGGCCACGCCCTGGGTCAGTTGCACGCCGCCCGCGCCCGTGATGCTCAGGGCGTCGTACCGGAGCGACCCCCCCGATGGCACGACGAGCGTGCTGCTGTTGCTGCCCGCGAACCGCACATCGGTGCCGTCCGGGGCGTAGGTGAAGGTGCCTGCGGCTATCGTCACCTGCCCCGTGGTCGCCGAGGTCGTCGGGAAAAACTCGCTCTGCTTGGAAAGCGGCAATGTGCCATCGCCGATGTCGGCCCCGCCAATCGTGGCGAATGCGGGCGTTGCCCCCGTCCCTGCGGAGCGGAGGAATGTTCCCGCTGCCCCCGGTGTCACCCCCGTGGCGGGGGACGACCCATTGCCGACCACCACATTATTCGCCGGAACCCCCGTCAGGGCGGCGGCACTGCCCGCCGTGGTCGCCGTGGTGGCACTGCCCGCCGTGGCGGCACTGCCCGCCGTGGTGGCACTGCCCGCCGTGGTGGCGTTGCCCGCGACATTCCCCGCGAGGTTGCCCGTCACGTTCCCGGTGAGCGGCCCGGAAAAGCCGGGGGCGACCACCCCACCGCCGAATGTGACCGTTTTGTCCACGGCCACCGTCATCGCGTTCGCGCCACCCGCGTCGCGGATGCGCAGATAGGGCTGGTTCTGCGCCCCATGGCCGAAAATGTCGAGGCCGAGATAGCCCGCCGAGGGGACGATGATCCCCACCGGGCCGGTGCTGATGTCGCCAGCGGGGCCGCGTTTGATGAGGGTGCCGCCCGTGTTTTGCCCCGCCGCCGGGTTGAACACGGCGGTCGCGGCGACGAGCGCGGCGTCATGGGTGATAATGTTCTGCGCGGCACCGAGGGCCGCGAGGTTCGTTGCCCACGCCCCGCCCCCCGTCGCCGCCCCCCCCGCCAATTTGCCGAGCCCCGCCGCAATTCGGTCAAGCATGGTGTAGACATCGGTCGCCGTATTCGAGACCACCGATGTCCCGGCGAGTGCGCCCACCGCGATGGCCCCCGAACCGTGCTGGTACCCCTGTGTACCCGCGAGGTGGTTCTGACACCACGATTCGAGCTGCGAAAACCCGGTGTTCAGTCGCCCGGACACGATCTGCCCGCCCGCCGGGACGGGTTGCGCGGGGTTGAGGATCGGTGGAAAACTCATGACGGCACCTCCGCTTACAGGAATGTACTCAGGCCCGCAGGCACCGCCGCATTGGTGATCGCCATCACGCCGTTGAAGGTGCCAGTGGCGGCGTAGGTCGTGATGAGCAGGGGATTCGCTCCCGGTTCGAACCGGAACCATTCCCCCTGCCCCGCCTGCAACGCATCCAGTGCCGAGTACACGGGGTACCCGTTCTTGCGGATGCTCTCCTGCCCCACATTGATGACATAGGTGTCGGTGGCGAGGATCGAGACGTCCTTGATGAACAGGCTCATGTACCCCGATCCGACCGGCACCGCGTAATTGATGATCCCGACAGGGCCGGTGAACGGGCCCGTGAGCGTGAACACGATGGCGCGTGTCGCGGCGTTGCCCCGGTTGGTGACGGTATGCGTCACGGATGGCGTGGTGAGGGCGAAACGGTCCGGGTCGAAATCGTAGGTGAGGCCGCTGTCGTAGACGAGGCCGCTGTCGTATCGCAGGATGTCCGACGAATATTCGTCGTACAGGTGCGGGTCGACCATTTCGAAGGTCAGTGCGAACGATGCCCGCACCGCATCTTCCGGGGTCGCGGGGAAGTCCATCACATTGCAGACGCCCCGCCCCAATCGTCGCGTCCCGTCGGCGCACGCCACGGTGAAGGTCTGTTCCATGCCGTGACCGACCGCCCGGATCAGGGCGTCGCGCACGTCGGTGTAGGTCTCGCGCCGCCCGCCGACGTAGCCGTACGGACGGTAGTAGGCGAAACTCATCTGTCGGATGCCGACGGGGGCGGCACCGCCGACGAACGGGTTGATGCCGCCGTCCCCCGCCGTGGCGACCGCGTAACTGCCGCTCTCCCGGCGATACGAGAAATCGGCCCGATGGACCCGCGAGAAGACAAACGGTGCCTGCGTGATCGGGTGTGTGGTCGAGTACAGGGCATCCACGATGGGCGCGGGCATGGTTGTCGCCCCCTTCTTTACACACAAAAGCCGGGGTGGTGGCCCCGGCGCGATGATCGTCTGTGTCGGTGCTAGTCGTCGGCGGCTATTTGCTAGGTCTCGATGAGAACATGCTGCATGGTGTGATGACCGGGCCGATCATCGCCCACTTGTCGAGGGCGAAGTCCATAGAAGATTTGGGCAGGGGACTGTCGCCTTCAGGCGACAGAGGAATGCCCTCTTTGATTAGACCGTTGCCAGACATCGAATCCTCCTGTATACTA
>JAABUN010003260.1_pt1 | contig 25730 bp, 20 predicted proteins | sample 5559311 | NCBI WGS metagenome assembly JAABUN01 (sample SAMN10711877, study PRJNA513370) | rock metagenome | isolation source: Antarctica rocks | place: Antarctica: Victoria Land, Siegfried Peak sud
CCACCCGCAGCGGTTCGGCCGCCGACCCCACCCGCCGGTCATGCCGACCCAGTTCTGGATCAACCAGCCCGAGAACGAACCCCAAATGAACTGATCGCAACTGTCTCAGTTGACTTGACAGACACCGCGGCGAACTCGGCGCATCTGATGAACGGCGCCCCCTCCCCCGTTCAGAACTGTTCGACATCGCTAGCGGCTGCCGGGCCGCGGACTCGTGGCTGCCACTGCTGACGGCCTCCTTCGCGTGGGGCCACGGGCCGGTCAGCTACGGTCCCGCACGGCTCCGGCGCATCCTGAAGTCGAACACTGACCAACACATCGATCACGCCCTGAGCCTCGCCGTCGCGCACGTGGACCAAGGCGATCCGGTCGCCGGCTATCGGAGCTTGGCCAGCGGATGCCATGTCACGCAGCTGGGGCCCGCCTTCTTCACGAAGTTCCTCTACTTCGCCAGCTCAGACAGCACCTCCGGGCCACGACCACTGATCTTGGATCAGCGCGTCGCTGCTTCCATGCGCCAGCTCGCTAGTCATGTGTACGAGGTCCCTCCCGTGCCGCCAGAGGACATGGCCGCCTGGCTCTGGCCCAAGAACGGATGGTCGGCGCACCGGTACGGGGAGTACATCCACTTTGCGCACCAGACCAGTACCCAGCTCCACGACCTCAACAACGACTGGCCCGATCAGGCCGACTTGCTGGAACTGGCGCTCTTCGACAACGCGCTTCGCGAGCGCCGAACGTGGGCTGTCAAGCATGACCCCACAACCCTGGTCGGACCCGCGTGAACCAGTTCGCTGCAGGAGAGCCGAACGAGTCTCTCCCGTTGGTCAGCCTCGGAGAACTGCAACACTATGACCCAGATGAGCCGCGACCCGTCGCCGTGGATTTGGGGCCTGTACACCTCACCGACGCCGGGCAGATTGCCTTTGGAGTCGCGCCGCCTGCCAGTCAGGGGACGGTCAACGTCCTGCTCAGCGGTTTAGGTGTTAAGCACCTGATGATCGTCCCGAGTGATGACGTCCGACTGACCTTGCTCAAGCAAACCACCGACGACCTCGCACCTGGGCGCAGTCTGCACTCAGTTCTGATAGGCCATCTGCGCTCAGGAGGGCAGGCGCAAGTCACTACCACCTTGAGGCACGACGGTGGCGAGTAACGCCACGGACCCGATCGGGGTGGGCTTCGGATGGTGCTGAGTTGGTCGCCGAGAACATCCGCCGGTCAAGGCTCAGAGACGGCTGTCGTCCTGCTGGCCGGTGCGGGAGAGCGGCGCCTAGGCCGGGGCCGGGGGCAAGCCTCCGAGGCCGTCTTGTTACGGCGGCATGGTCGAGTGCGCGGCGGATGCTGTCTGGGTACGCCCGGTCAGTTCCGCTGACGCTGTGGAACGCCCTAGCGACTCGCAGGCGGCGGGTCTGATGGTGAGCCTGTCTGGGGCTGGATTTGAGCAGCTTCTCCGTGTCGAGGGTGTACGTGTTTCGCAGTCGAGCCCCGTCGAGAGCGGTGGGGCCAAGAGGTCTCCTACCCACGGTCACCAGGCCCACCTTCTTCAGCGCGTCGAAGTTCGATCGTCCGGACCAGTCGGGCGACCGGTCAGACGACTGAGGGCCAGACAGGATCGTCAGCCAGACCCTCCCCCACTGACTTCGGTGCCCGACTGTCGGCGAGCCCGTCGAGGACCTCATCCTCGTCCAGCCGTCCCACCGCCGGGCCGCTGAGATCGACCACAGACTCCTCCGTCGGTAGCTGCGGCTGCCGGTGGTGGCGGTAGGCCTCGATGGCCCGAACGAGGCGGACGTAGACGCTGCTGTCGCGGGGGTCGGTCAGCCAGGCGTCCGCGGCGGCGGCGACCTGGTGGCTCAGCTGTGCGAGGTGCTCGTCCACCTGGGGAGTTTGTCGCTCAGGTCGCCTGCCGTCGAGGGGCTCCCCCTGCGCTCGTGAGTTGGGGCTTGGGGTGCGCCGCCAGGTCGTCTCGGGACGGAGGCCGCGTCGAGAGCACGGCGGTGGCGGTCCCCCGACACTACGGCGCGTCCGTCACCACCCGACTGGGACCCGTCGGCAGACTGGCTCGCATGGCTAACGGTTCAGGCGACCCCGGCACAACCACGATCGCGGTCACGCTTGAGTACGTCGACGTCACGCTGCTAGGCATCGACCCCGATGCGGGTGAGTTCCCGCCGCTGCTCCGTGACTGTGTCGGAGTCCTTGCCGCCTGCGGCGTGGTTCCGGACAAGACCCGCCTGGTCATCACCGGCGACTTCGTGCGCTCAGTCCAAGATCGAGGAGAACCAGACTCCGTTTACCACCAGAATTACGACACCCGGCGCAACACCGGGATGGTGGGAGGCAAGACCATCCCGCGCCCCGACTCGACGGTGGACGTCCTCCTTCACGCCGCGATGTTCGTACCCGCCGACGACGACGGCGCCGAGGTGGCGATACGGACCCTCGTCCACGAAGCACAGCATGTGGTGATCTATCAAAACGGTGAGGCCGGCGACGACTTCGAGTCGGCGCCATGGGCGCGCCGGAACTTCCTCACTTCCGCCGACCAGGTGATTGAGGAGTACCGCGCCGAATCCGTCGCGTCCCGGGTTGCTGGGCCGAGCGGGTGGAACACCGACGGCCTCGTCGCGCTGGTGAGGACCTGGCTTAAGGATCTTCGTCGGATCGCCGTCAAGGAGTACCAGTTCCACCTGGACGCCGGAAAGCTCGCCTACGACATCCTTCAAGAGACCCACACAGTCTGGAAGCTGCTCGCCTACGTCGTCGCAGAACAGGTCGCGACGGACCAGACCCTGCCGACGAGCGTCGTCGAGGACGACCTGTGGGCGCTATCGGTCGCTCCACACTGGGCCGAATTCACAGCCATGCTCAAGGCCGTCCCGGGCGGCGATCAACGAGCACCCCGCACCGAGCTGGACGAATTGGCGTCCAACCTCGCCGACGTGATGCAACGGTGGCTGTTGACCCTCGGGTTCGAGTTCACCGACATGCCCGAGGGATCGGCGTTCTTCATCACCGATTGGTCGCTCCTCGAGCTCGAGCTCGACTAGTGCTCGAGGCGGGCCACGGGTCGCACCATGCTGCTGGTCGCTTGCCGCCGACGGCTCAAGTGCGCTCATTCGGCCGGGCTAGAGGTGCACCGCGGGGGCGTCTGGGCACGGCGGCCTGGTCGAGTGCGCGGCGGATAGCGGTCTGAGTGCGGCCGGTCAGTTCCGCGAGTTCATGGATCGAGCGACCTTCCTGGTAGGCGGTCGTCACGAAGGCGAGCAGTGTGGCTCGCTGCTGGGGGGTCTGGCGGATGCTGGCGGTTCCCCGGAACTGCGGCAGCACCTTCAGCGTGGGGCGGGACGGGTAGGCCATGAGTCTCAGACCGCTGGGGGGACGAACATGCCAGCTGGTGGTCGCTCGACCTGCAGCGGCTGTAGCCGGGAGACGTGGCCGCTGTCGGGGGTGCAGTACTTGAACGGTCCGACCGGGTCGAGTAGGGCGGCCATGTGTGGGTCGGCGTGGTTGATGAACCAGACCGATGTGCCGGTGGCGGGATCCATGCGCAGGTGCTCGAAAGAGCGCCACATCGCCTCTAGGCGGGCGATGGCCTCGGCGTGACACCACCACTGCGGGCACCAGTTCCGGTTCCGGCCGTCGATGTGCCGGCGGTAGGTGCCGATCAGGTAGTCGTGCACGAAGACATCGAGGGTCGGGTAGTACAGCTGCGGGGCCGCCGGTGCGTCATCGAGCTGGCCGCCGGCGTCCTGGTCGACATCGTCGATCCCGAGCTCGTCGTCGTGGTCCACGTCGTCTAGGTGCAGGTTGTCGAAGTCGTTCACGATGCACTCACCCAGGGGTTGGACGTCGCAACGGGGGCCGCTGCCTCGCGCCTGTGGACGTCGCGCAGGGACTCCCTCGCGCGGGTGAGGGTGTGGTCGGCGGCGGGGTCGTGGGCGCGGATGGAGGCCTTGACGGCCTCGGCCTGGTCGCCGTCCATCCAGGGCAGGGTGCGGGCCAGAGTGGGTCGGGCGCCGGAGGCGAAGACGATGGCGCGGCCCTTGGGCAGGGCGCCGAGGTCGGCGACGTCCAGGATGCGTTCGCGTCGGGTGGAGCGGCTGGTGGACCGTCCGCCTTTGCCGTGGGAGATGGAGGTCGCGGGCGAACAGGTCATTGAGGAACCACCTTCAGCTCAGATCGAAGGGCCTCGTGGCTGCGGTGCGGTCCGGTGGTGGTCTCGATGGCGCCGCTGGGCTCGTTCAAGAGCGGCGCGGACCCTGGTCGGCCCGTCGGGGTCAGGGTCGGACGGGTCGGCGCGTTCGGCGTACTCGTCCTGCGTCTTGTGGACCTGGCGGTCCTCCTGGGTCGTGGTTGTGCTCGAGGTGGTCGCGCCACCACCACCGGCAGGCTCAGCAGGTGCCCGGCTCCCCTGCATCTGGTTGACCAGGGTGGTCAGGCGGTGGCGTGCTGCGTCCGCCTCGGCGGTGCGTGGGAAGGCCATGCCGATGGCTGCGTTGGCCTGTGCCAGCTCGTCCTGGGCTGCGGTGATCTCCGTGCGGGTGCGTTGGAGTGTCTGGTCGAGGGTGGCGACCTTGTTCTCCAGGCGGGTGATGGGTCCGTGGCCCTCGCCGTGCAGGTCCTGCAGCCGCAGCTGGACGCCGGTGGTGGGGACCTCGCGCAGGGCCAGGGTGGCGGCGCGCTGGCCGAGGAAGATACTCAGGTGCGCGTCGAAGGTGTGCCCACCGATGTGGGCGACGGCGTTGAGGTCGGCGCTGGTGGGCCCGTCGGTGTTCAGTCGCTCCAGGGCCGGGACCAGCCGGTCGCGTAGCGCGGTGGCGGCCTGGGTCCTGTCGGTGTGGGTGGCGCCGGCTATGACGGCGGTGAACCCCTCGCCGCGGGTGTCGGTCCGGGCGGTGATGGCCGCCTCGAGCGCGGGGATACGCCCGCGCAGGTCCTGGATCTGGCGTTCGCCGGTGGCTGCGGTGAACCGGAGCTGGGTCTGGGCGCGCTGGTGCGCGCGTTCGAGGCGCTCCAGCTTGGTCAGGTCGGCCTCGGCCTGGGCGCGCTGGAGCACCCGGGGGTCGCCCGAGGCCAGGGCCTTGACCTCGCTGTAGGACAGGGCGGTGTCGCCGACGTCGGCGATCTCGCGGACGTCCAGGGAGCCGCGCATGACCTGGGAGATGAACTTGGCCTTCCGTTCGACGGTCTGCCAGGAGTAAGCGTCGAACGATCCTTCGGTGACGTAGCGCAGGACCTGGACCTGGTCGTTCTGGTTGCCCTGGCGCAGGATCCGGCCCTCGCGCTGGGCGATGTCGGCCGGACGCCAGGGGCAATCCAGGTGGTGCAGGGCAACAGCGCGGGCCTGGATATTGGTGCCCACCCCCATGCGTGAGGTCGACCCGATGATGACGTCGACGCCGCCGGCCCGGCAGGCCTCGAACATGGCCGCCTTCTGGGCGTCGTTGCCGGCCTCATGGATGAACCGGACCCGGGCTCGGTCCAGGCCGTGGTCGACCAGCTTCTCGCGCAGGGTGTCGTAGGCGTTCCACTTCTGCCCGTTGGGAGTGCCCAGGTCGCAGAACACCAGCTGCAGGGCGCCGGGGTCTGGATGCGGCTGTCCTGAGGGATCGAGGTAGGTGGTGGCCTTGTTCTCGGACCAGATGCGGTGAATGCGGGCAGCCGCCACGTCGAGCTTGGTGGGCATAACCGCATCTCGCCCGAACAGCCCGTCGCCGTCCTGCCCGGCCGTGGTGGCCACCTGGGCGGCGTCCAGAACCCGGTCGCCGACCATGCGCATGTCCAGGGCGGCTTTGCGTCCGTCGCCGGTGATCTTGAGCATGTTGTCCTCGGCCGGGGTGACGGCCCTGGCGCGCACAGCCTCGGCGCGCTCTCCCAGATCGGCGACGTAGGCCCGCAGCTCGTCCGAGGCGGTGATGACGACCGTCTCGGGCAGGGGCTGGCCGTCGGGGCGCGGTGCCAGCGGCGGGGTCGGCAGCTGCAGGTCCTCGGCGGTCTTGATGTCGGCAGAGACGTGCCACAGCCGCAGCAGCTCGGGGACGTTCTGGAAGCGGGCGAACCGGGTGGTGGTGCGGTAGTTGCCCCCGCCTGCGGGGGCGAGCTCGACCTCGGTGACTTGCTGGCCGAAGGTCGCGGCCCAGGAGTCGAAGTCGGTGATCCCGGCGCCCTCCAGCAGGTCTGGGCGCATGTACCGCTGCATGACGTACGCCTCGCTGATGCTGTTGGCGATCGGTGTCGCGGTCGCGCCGGTGATGACCCGGCCGCGGCCACCGTGGCGGGCGCGCAGCAGCTCGATCTTCATGTCCAGGTCGGTGGCGCGTTTGCTGCCGGCAGCGGCCACGCCCGCGATGTTGGAGGCGATGGCCAGGTTCTTGTAGTCGTGCAGCTCGTCGACGGCCAGGTAGTCGATGCCGGTCTGCTCGAAGGTGATCCCGGCGTCGCGCTTGGTGTCCAGCAGGGCCGTGAGTCGCTCTTCCTCGCGCGCCAGCTGCTTCTCGATGGTCTTAACGGTCAGCGATTTCGTCCCCAGCTCGCGGGCCGCGGCCAGCTGGGTCCGCAGGGTGTCGATCTGGCGGTTCTGGTAAGCGGCCTCGGTGGCTGGGGACACCGGCAGGGCACTGAACGCGGTGCGGGTCATGATGATCGCGTCCCAGTCGCCGGTGGCGATCCTGCCGACGAACGCGGCTCGCTGGTCGGCCCGCAGCTGCTGGGTCCCGGCGGCCAGGATGTTGGCCTGGGGGTAGAGCTGGAGGAACTCGCGGCTGAACTGCTCCAGCATGTGGTTCGGCACGACGACGGCCGGCTTGTTGACCAGGCCCAGGCGCCGCAGCTCCCAGACGCCGATGACCATCTCGGCGGTCTTGCCGGCACCGACCTCGTGGTAGAGCCCCACGGACGGCTCGGCGACCATCCGGGCCACGGCGGCCAGCTGGTGCGGGCGCGGTCGGAAGGTCAGGGCGAGCCCGGGCAGGCTCATGTGGTCGGTGTCGTAGCTGCGCAGCACCACGGAGTTGAAGGTGTCGTTGTACAGCCGGCCCAGCCGCTGCGCACGGGCCGGGTCTTCCCACACCCACTCTGCGAACCGGTCGTTGAGAGCGTCGGCCTTCTCCTGGGCTGCGGCGGTTGCCACAGGGTTGATGACCCGGGTCTCACGCCCGGCGCCGCCGCTGATCGTGTCCTCGACAACGATCCGCTTCTGCTGCATGACCCGGGCGGCGATGCTCAGGGCGTCGAGCCGGTCGGTGCCCCATGTCGAGGTCGCCGCGACCGAGTGGCGGTTGCCGGCGACGGCCCAGTTCGACCCGCCGGGGTGCTCGACCCGGGCACTCTTGTCGCCCAGGGTCTGGCGCAAGAACTCGGTGACGTCCTCGGCGGGCACCCACACCGCGCCCAGTCGCGCCGAGATCTCGTCGGGGCCCAGGTCGGGCGGGATGACCGTGCGCAGCGCCTGGACGTTGGTGTCCAGGGCCGGGTCCTGCTCGGCAGCGTGGATGGCCTGGGCGAGCTTGATCCGTACGTCCCCCGACAGGTACTCCGCAGCCGGGACCAGGTCACCGGTGGCCGGGTCGTGGTAGACCAGCGTCCCCAGCTGGGCACGGGCCCGCTCCGCGGTGGTGCCGAGCAGGTCCGCGATCGCGCCCAGGCGGACCCGCCCGTAGGTGTCCGTGCTGATCGCCAGGGCATCTGCCGGGCTGTCGGCGCTGGTCCGGGTCACCCGGGGTGCCACCACCCGCCGCGACAGGATCGGCGCCTTGGTGGCCTGCTGGGTGGCGTCGTTGAAGATCTCCAGCCCGAAGACCGGTGGGGAGAACGGGTCGTTGGCGAACGCGCGGATCGCCGGCGGGACCCGGCGGCTCATCACCGGGTCCCCGTCCTGGTCCTGGCGTCCGGTACGGGACAGGGTGGAGCGTGAGATCGGCCCGTAGCGGGCTGCGTAGGCGTCGTAGCGGGTGTTCAGGGCCCCGCGTAGGCCAGCGATGTGGTCGGTGTCGGTGGCGTCGGTGGCCTCCGCGCTGAGCAGGGCCGTCACCGCGTCTCGCAGGTCCAGCAAGTGCCGCAGCTCGGTGTGCTGGGACGCCGGCACGCCCACCGGTTCCAGCACGCCGCGGGTGTGGCGGTGGAAGCCCTGATCGTCGTAGGACAAGAACCCCTCGAACCGGGCCGTCTCCCCGGTGCGCGCGACCGGCTCCGCGACGATCACCTCCCGCGCTGCGCCCGCGGTGATTCCGGTGGAATCACTCAGGTCGCGTGCGGGCGCGTTCACGGTGATGGTGGCCAGCGCGGTGCCCAGCTGCCCGGCGACGTCCTGGCCGGCAGGGCCGCGCACGTGCAGGGTCTGCGCCCCGTACATGCCGTGCCCGACCCCGAGCTGACCCAGGACCTGGTCGGGGTGCGCACCGAAGTAGGCGTTCACCGCGACCGCTGCGGTGCGCCCGTCCTGGTGGGGCACCTGCACCTGGACCGTACGCAGCCAGGTGTCATCACCGGGCTGCTCCCCGGGCAGGCGGCGGCGCAGCACCACCACGTCGGTCAGTGCGTCGGTGCCCGCGGCCCGCCGGTGCGCACCGGTGGGCAGCCGCACCGCTCCCAGCAGGTCCGCGACCTGGTGCATCTCCTGGCGCGCGGCCGGCGAGGCCGCGTCCAGGGTGTACCGCGAGGTCAGGACCGCCACCACCCCACCGGGCTTGGTCAGAGCCAACGACTTCAGGATGAAGTGGTTGTGCAGGCTGTGGCGACCACGGTTGTGCGTGGGGTCGTGCAAACTGATGTCCCCGAACGGGACGTTGCCGATCACGGCGTCGAAGGTCCCGTCGGGGAACGGTGTGTCAGCGAAGGACTCGGCCCGCACCGCCGCTGAGGGGTACAGGTGGGCGGCGATGCCCGCGGTGATGGGGTCGAGCTCGACGCCGATCATCTGGACCCCGGCAGGGGCCAGCCCGATGAACGTCCCGGACCCGCACCCCGGCTCCAGGACCTGGCCGCTGCTGAACCCCAGGTCGGCCATGCCCTGCCACAGCGCCCGCGCGTACGCGGGATCGGTGTAGTGGGCGTTGATGGTGGTCCGCTGCGCGGCCCGGTACTGCGCCGGGGTCAAGAGCTGCTGCAGCTCGGCCCGCTCGACGGCGTACGTCTGGTTTCTGGTGTCGAACACCGCCGGCAGCGCACCCCAGGCCGACCACCGCGCCAGGACCTGCTGCTCGCCCGGTATGGCCAGGCGGTCCTGGTCCTGCAGGCGCCGCAGCACCGTGATGGCCGCGTGGTTGGCCCGCACCCTCTCCACCACCGCGGCCGGCGCCAGGTCCTCCTGACTGGCGGGCAGGAAGTCGCCGGCGATCTCGGCGGGTTCAGTCGCGCTCAGTCCCGGTCGGTCACTCAGTCCTGGTCGGTCAGGCTCTTCTCCCACGCCTTGGCCGCTGCCACGAACTCGCTCACCGACACCGAGTCGTCCTCGGCCAGGCCCCACAACGGGTGCCCCCGGTCCAGCGGCATCCCCGTCGCGTCCATCAACGGGTGCCCCGCCGGCTCGTCCAGGTCGCTGTCCTGCTCGGTCTTCTCCGGCTCCAGGAACACCATCTCGGCCAGCACCCGTTCCTCGGCCATCTGCCGCAACGAGTTCAGCCGACCCACGTTGGCCAGGTAGTCCGCCTTCTCGGTCTCGCTGGGCGGGTTCGCCCTCTGCAGGTCGCTCCAGCTGCTCTGGATCTGGTCGCTGACCTGCTCGCCCAGCAGGGTGAAGAACTCCTCCGGATCCGGGAGCTGGCTGAACCGGGTCGGCAACCACTCCCGCCAGTGCTCCATCGCCAGATGCCCGTACGTGTTCATCGCGGCCCTCTTCTCCCTCTCCCCACAAGAAGTCCAACGCGAGCTGATCTGGCGCAGCCTTTCGTCCTCGACCAGCCCCATCGGTGCCCTCCCCCGTCGTCCCCGTGTCCCTGCGCGTCCACCCTATGAGGTGCCAGCTGGTCCAGGTGACCGCGGCCGACCAACGTCGGTGGCCACCGGCGCATGCACTCTCGCGCCCTCACGGTCGCTGGCCAAGGCAGCGAGGTGGGCGGTTCGGCAGTCTGGCCGGAGAAGGGGGCAGGTCACCACCGGTCCGCACGCGGGCCTCGGCCGCAGCGCAGGTCACCGCCTCACGGGTGAAGCCGGATCGGCTGACAACTCGACCGAGCTCGCGGCGGTCCCCAACGATGGCCTGCTCGAGCGCGACCACCGTTCCCCGCCGCAGGCGGGTAGCTCTTGTTGAACCCCCTGCTCGGTGAAACCGCTGCTTGCGCGGCCGCCGATGCGCCAGCCAGATCCCCTCGCGCGGACGGAGATCTCGCTATGTGACGGTCCAAGGCCCGCTGCAGCCAACCCACGAACGACCCCGGTCCGCCCGGGTCGCTGTCTCAGTAGATGCCCGTCGAGACCAGGTCGTCGCCCTCGCCCATCAGGCCCAGTCCCTGATGCGGGCCGGGGCTGCACGCAGAGGGCGGCCGACACCTGAGAACTGCAGATTCCTAACACCAACCCTGTGCACTTCCGGGTCCCCATCGACCAGGTGGCCCCTCACCCGCCTGCCCACCGCTCCAGAGGGTAGCGGGCTCTGCGGGCGTCCAGCCGGTTCCGCAGCACGGCGCGCGCCTGTCCACCGTGCGGGCGTGCGGGCCGGAGTTGTCCACACGTCCACAGCGCACCCCCATTCCATGACCGGTTCGGAAGAATATATCTTGTCAGTCCTTTATATCCCACCCAGGGGGTTGTGTCATGACGACAGTCATCGAAGAGCTGGTCCACCTGGACCCGGCGACGCTGGTGATCAGGGCGAACGTCCGCACGGACGTGCACCCCGACGCGCGCGAGTTCGCAGCCTCGATCAAGTCGCGGGGGGGTGCTGAGAGGTCATCACCGCCTACCGCGACGACGAGGGCAACGTGGTGGTGCTGCGCGGGCAACGCCGCACCGTGGTCTCGGCCGAGGTCGGCACCCCGACCGGAACCCGTGCCGGGACGGATCGTGGACCCTCCCGCCGAGGTCGACCGGATCGTGGACCAGATGGGTGAGAACCTGCACCGGGCCGCGATGCGCGAGCGTGAGGTCCGAGACGGGGTGGAGCAGCTGGCCCTGGCCGGGGTCAGCGCCGCGCAGATCGCCAAGCGGACCGCAATCAAGCGGACCACCGTCGACGCGGCCCTAGCCGGGCACGACGCCCAGGGTGACGCCGCCTGACCCGCCAACCGATCACCCAGGACGGCGAGCGGGCCCAGCCCCCGGTGGGAGGGCTGGCCCGCTCGCGTCCCTCACCACAGCACCAGCTGCTCCCCCAGCAGGCCCCTGACCGCGTCCAGGTCGGCGGCCACCCCCGCAGGGTCAGCCCGGGCCAGGTCCCGCAGCACCCTGGCCCGAACACGCGCACCGCGTGGGTCACTGAGCGCGCCACCAGGCAGGTGCCGACGCAGCGCCCACTCACGCCGGTTCTCCAGTGCCGATGACACCACCACATGACCCGGGCCCACCCGCTGACACAGCGGGTTGTCGCAGCGGTGCCCCAGCAGCCGTGCCGCCGCCAGCTGCTCCACGCCGTGAACCATCGCGAACGCGAACCGGTGCGCGATCACCACGACCCCCGGCGCCAGCCACAGCCGGCCATGACCACGACCGCTGATCGCCCCGCTCCACCACAGGCACTCACTGCCGGGCACCGCGACCACCTTGGCCGAGTACCTGGCCAGCACGTCGGCGTCACCAAGAGCGCGAGCGACGACGGCCAGACCGGTCGCGTCCAACCGTCGCCCGCTCACCGGCGACCGACCCCGGTCACCGCGCCGGTCCCTCCGCGGCCCGCGCACCCTGGCCTACGGCCGCCGCCAGCCGCTGCTCCGCTGGTTGCCCCGGCACCACCGTCGATGCCTGCGCCTTGGTCACGGGCTCTGGCTCGGCCGACGACTGCGGCTCGTCGACCAGCCGACGCAGCCGGGTCGCCTCCCTGGCACTGATCCCGTCGCCGCACCACTGCACCGCCTCCCGCAACGACAGCCCTTCCGTGCCGGTCATCTCCGCCAGCGCCACCCCCGCGCGCCGCTCAGCCTTGACCACAGCCGTATCCCGCTCCCGTACCGCCACCAGCACCGCCAGCGCCAGACCGTCGAGCCGTTTGTCCCTGTCGGCACGTTCGCGGCGCCGCTTGCTCTGCCCATCCAGCGCAGCGCGCCGCGCCGCCTGCCTGATCGACTGCTGACTCATCGCATGACCCTCTCGCTCGACGGAATCCTCACACCTCCCTAAGACAATCCGCCGACTCTCGACGATCACCCACCTCGACCAGAGCCCGCCAGAGTCGAGCACCCGCGCCGACCCGACTCACCCCCGCCGACCACCCGCGTACCCCCCGCCGCCACACACCTCTTGCATTCCCGGTTGGTTGATTTCGCAACGACTGATCGTCCGGCGGTGCCCGGCACCTTCTGGGGGTGTGATGAGCATCCACAAGCTGACTGCGGGGTCGGGTTATGACTACCTGACCCGTCAGGTCGCGGCCATGGATGCCACCGACAAGGGGCATGTGGGGCTGGCGAGCTACTACACCGAGCGCGGTGAGACCCCGGGCCAGTGGATCGGCTCGGGGATGAAGGGGATCGACGGGCTGGCAGCTGGTGACGTAGTCACCGCGGCCCAGATGCAAGCGTTGTTCGGGTCCGGACACCACCCGTTGGCCCACGAACGACGCGAGCACCTCCAGGGCCCAGACCTGAGCGCGCAGGACTACCGCACGATCACCCGCCTCGGGGTGCCCTACAAGGTCTACTCCCCAGACGTCAGCGCCTTCCGGCTCGAGGTCGCCCAGCGGATCGCCGACCTGAACGAGGCCGCCGGCGTCCCGGCCGACCAGGGGGTGGACCCGGACACGCGGGCCAGAGTCCGCACCGAGGTCGCCCGGGAGTTCTTCGTGGCCGAGCACCAGCGCGAGCCCGAGGGGGCCCGCGAGCTGTCCGCGCAGATTGCCAAGCACTCCCGGCCCCGCACCACCGCGGTCGCCGGGTACGACCTGTGCTTCTCACCGGTCAAGAGCGTGTCGACGCTGTGGGCGGTGGCGGACCAGGGCACCGCGGCGCGCATCGAGCTGGCCCACCAGGGCGCGGTCAAGGACGCGCTGGCCCTCCTGGAGGAAAGGGCCCTGTTCACCCGCACCGGCACCAACGGGGTCCGCCAGGTCGACGTGCAGGGCCTGGTGGCGACGGCTTTCACGCACCGCGACTCGCGTGCTGGCGACCCGGACCTGCACACCCACGTCGCCATCGCGAACAAGGTGCAGACCCTGGACGGGAAGTGGCTCAGCATCGACGGGCGGGTCCTGTACAAGGCAACCGTCGCGGCCAGCGAGACGTACAACACCGCCCTGGAGCGCCACCTGGGCGACGACCTGGGCCTGCGTTTCGCCGAGCGTGCCGGCTCAGACGCCCGCAAGCGTCCGGTCCGCGAGGTCGTGGGTGTGGACCCTGCCCTGAACCAGCGGTGGTCGGCGCGGCGGGCCAGCATCGAGGTCCGCCGCAGCGAGCTCGCCGCCAACTTCCAGCGCACCCACGGGCGCCCACCCACCCCGGTGGAGTCCCTGCGCCTGGCCCAACAGGCGACGCTGGAGACCCGCCAGGCCAAGCACGAGCTGCGGACCCTGGTCGAGCAGCGCACGGCCTGGCGTGCTCAGGCCACGCAGGAACTAGGCGGGCCCAAGCACCTGGAGAAGATGCTGCGGACCGTCCTTGCCCCCACGGGCCAGGCCAGCGAGGTCGCCGACTCCCAGTGGTTCCACCGCACCAGCGAGCAGGTACTCCAGGCGATGCAGGAGCGCCGGTCCACCTGGCAGGAGTGGCACGTGCGGGCCGAGGCCCTGCGCCGGGTCCGGGGCACCGACCTGCCGACCGACCAGGTCGAGCGGGCAGTGAACCTGCTCGTCGAGGAGGTCCTGCAGCGCAAGTCGGTCAGCCTGGCCCGGTCCCAGGACCAGGTGAGCGAGCCGGCTCCCCTGCTGCGTCGGGATGGGTCCAGCGTCTACACGGTGGCGGGAGCCGACCTGTTCACCTCCACCAAGGTGCTGGAGGCCGAGCAGCGCCTCGTGGCGGCTGCAGGGCGCACCGACGGGCACGCCGTCGACCTCAGGTGCGTTGAACTGGCGCTGCTGGAGTCGACCGCGAACGGGGTCAGCCTCAATGCCGGACAGGCCGCGCTGGTGCGGCAGATGGCCACCTCGCGGGCACGGGTGCAGCTGGCGATCGCGCCGGCCGGGTCGGGCAAGACCACGGCCATGCGGGCCCTGTCCGCGGCGTGGGCAGAAGGCGGCGGCACGATCATCGGGCTGGCCCCCTCGGCGGCAGCAGCAGCGGCCCTGCGTGAGCAGGTCGACGCCCAGACCGACACCCTGGCCAAGCTGACGTGGTCTCTGCTGCACGGCTCAGCCCCGGACTGGATGAAGAAGATCGGCCCGTCGACGCTGGTGCTCATCGACGAGGCCGGCATGGCCGACACCCTGTCCCTGGACGCAGCTGTGCAGTACATCCTCGAGCGCGGAGGCAGCGTCCGGCTCATCGGTGACGACCAGCAGCTGTCCGCGATCGGCGCCGGCGGGGTCCTGCGGGACATCAAGACCAGCCACGGCGCACTGCACCTGAGCGAGCTCCTGCGGTTCGCCGACCCTGGCGAGGGTGCCGCGTCGCTGGCACTTCGGCAGGGCCACACCGACGCGCTGGGGTTCTACCTCGACCACGACCGTGTGCACGTCGGAGACATGGCCACCATGACCGAGGACGTCTTCGGTGCATGGCGCAGCGACCGCGCTGGCGGCCTGGACTCGATCATGCTCGCCCCCACCCGTGAGCTGGTCAGCGAGCTCAACCAGCGCGCCCGCGCGCACCGACTCGCCGGATCCAAGGCCGCGGCCGCCAAGACGGTCGTGCTCGCCGACGGGAACCAGGCGAGCGTGGGCGAGCTGGTCATCAGCCGCTCCAACGACCGCAAGCTGCGGACCTCGGCCACCGACTGGGTCAAGAACGGGGACCGGTGGACGGTGCAGGAGATCAGGGGCAACGGCGGCCTGTTGGTCCAGAACACCCAGACCGGGCGGACCGTGCACCTACCCGCGGACTACGTCCGCGACTTCGTCGAGCTGGGGTACGCGACCACCGTCCACACCGCCCAGGGCGTCACCGCGGACACCATGCACGGGCTGGCCAACGGCCAGGAGTCACGCCAGCAGCTCTACACGATGATGACCCGCGGCCGCCTGGGCAACCACCTCTACCTGGAGGTCGTGGGCGACGGTGACCCCCACAGCGTCATCCACCCGGACACGATCCGACCCCTGACCCCGACCGACCTGCTCGAGGCCATGCTCGCCCGCGACGAGGCGCCGGTCTCGGCCAGCACCCAGATCCGCGACCTGGCCGACTCCCGCACCCGGCTCGCAGAAGCGACCCAGCGCTACCGCGACGCGCTCTACTTCGCGGCCCAGGACGTCGCCGGCCGCGAAGCCGTCTGCGCCTTGGACGCCGGCGCGGACCGTATCGTCGCTGGCTTGTCGGGCGAGCCCGCGTGGCCGGCTCTGCGCGCGCACCTGATGCTGCTGGGCGCCGCCGGCGTCGACCCGCTGAGCGCGCTGGGCGCTGCCGCTGGCGGTCCTGACATGGACAGTGCCGCGGACTCGGCGGCCGTCCTGGACTGGCGGCTGGACTCCAGCGGCCTGCGCAACGCCGGTGCCGGGCCGCTGCCCTGGGTGCCCGGCGTGCCGCATTTGCTGGCTGAGCACCCACAGTGGGGCCCCTACCTCACTCAGCGCTCCCAGCGGGTGAGCGACCTGGCCGAACAGGTCCACCAGCGGGCCATGGCCGCCGACGTCCCGCCGCAGTGGGCGCAGCAGCGCCCTGACCGGCCCGGCGACGACGTGGTCGCCGAGGTCGAGAGGTGGCGCGCCGCCATGCAGGTGCCGCCCACCGACTCGCGACCCACCGGCGCTGCGCAGCTGCAGAAGGCAGACAGCACCTGGCAACGGCGCCTGGACCGGGCACTGTCCGGGGACCGGGCCCCAGCCCTGCAGGAGTGGGGGGACCTGCTCATCCAGCTCGTCCCCAGCGCCAGCGAGGATGTCTTCACGCCAGTACTAGCGGCGCGCCTGGCCGCGATCAGCCGGTCCGGGATAAACGCCCGCTCGCTGCTCAACACAGCGATCAACGACGGCACACTGCCCGACGACCACGCCGCCTCCGCGCTGTGGTGGCGCATCAGCAGGCACCTGACGCCGGCCGTCGCGCACGAAATCGACCGTGGGCACACCCTGACCACCGCCTGGGCGCCGCGACTGCCCGACCTAGTCGGTGCCGAACGATCCGAGCAGATCCAGTCCAGCCCCTGGTGGCCCACCCTGGTCGCCACCATCGACCACGGCCTGCAGCGTGGCTGGCAGGTCGAAGCCCTTCTCGGCGCCGACCAGCCACCCGTGCCTGGTGACGACCAGTGCCAGGCCATGGTGTGGCGGGCATCGGCCCTGATGGACCCCGTACCCCACTACGAGCCCGTAGACGACCCGTCCGACCACCTCCCACCCGAGGACCTGTGGGAAGGGGTCGAGCCGCCCGCTGACGCGCCCAGCGCTGACGAGCCCCTCGATCCCGACCAGTACGACCTCGACCCGCCGGCCGATGAAGTGCCCGCGCACGAGCCGAGCGTGGAGGCGGCTCTAGCGGTCGCAGCGATGTACCGCGGCCTCATGGGCGCCCCGGACCAGGCCGACGCCCAAGCTCAGCGGTGGCTCCAGCGTGAACTCGCCTGGCACGAGTCGTCGGTGCCTCGAGCTCGCATGCTCAAGGTCAACGACCTCACCCTGGCGTACTTCGAGGACCAGTTCGGCAACTCCTGGGGGCGGCGGTACCTGGCGCAGCGCTTCGGTCAGGACCTGCACGCTGACACCAGGTTCCGCGCCGGTCACGCTCCCACCGGGTGGACGGGGCTCGTCGCACACCTGCGTAGCCGCGGTGTCAGCGACGAGGAGATGATCGCCACCGGGGTGGCCACCACGGCCAGGACAGGGCGCCTGATCGACCGGTTCCGTGACCGCGTCGTCTTCCCGGTCGTGCACCAGGGCGAGGTCCTGGGGTTCGTGGGGCGGCGCCACCCCGACCTGACAGAGGAGGACAACCGCGGGCCGAAGTACCTCAACACCGCCGACACCCCGCTGTTCCGCAAGGGCGCCCAGCTCTTCGTCGCAGGAGAAGAGCATCTACGCGACGGTGGCGTACCGGTGCGGGTCGAGGGACCCATGGACGCGGTCGCGGTGACCCTCGCGAGCGACGGCAAGTACGTCGGGGTCGCCCCGCTGGGCACGGCATTGACCGACGAGCAGGCAACCCAGTTGGCCGGCATGGGACAAGATCCGCTCATCGCGACCGACGGCGACCTGGCCGGGCAGGTCGCTGCCGAGCGGGACTTCTGGTTGTTGACCCCACACGGGTTCGACCCACAGCACGTCACCTTCCCTGACGGCAGCGACCCTGCCGCCCTGCTCGCCAGCCGCGGCGCGACCGCCCTCAACCAAACGCTCCTGAGCGCCCGACCGCTCGGTGAGGTGCTGGTCGAGGAGCGGCTGCACAACCTCCCAGCCGCCGAAGCCCAGCTCGAGGCCGCGCGCGTCATCGCCGCGCGCCCACCCACGGTCTGGGACAGCGCCACCGAGCAGGTCGCCCAGCGCCTACGCACCTCCATCCACCGAGTCCGGCAAGAACTGCACTCCGCCGTCAAGGACTGGAACCGCGACCCCAACAGAGCGGCCCAGAAGCCCCTGCAGCAGGTCGCTCAAGTCCGAGTTCGCATGTGCGCTGCGGCGGCCCTGCCCCCGGACCAAAGATGGAAGCACGTGGCCGACGCGCTCGACCCCCGCCTGGCCCAGCAGCGCGACTGGACCGCTCTGGCCGAGCTCATGCAGGAAGCCCACGACCATGGGCACGACGTCGCTGGCGCAGGGCGGGACTTGGTCGCTGAGGCACCGCTCGGCCAGCTGCCCAGCCAGGACCTGCGCTACCGACTAGTGGCACGGCTGAACCTTGAGATCGCCTCGCCTCCACCAGTCCCAACAGCTGGCGCGCGCGCTTTCGGAGCCAAGTTGGGACGCAGGCAGGTGGTCCGACCTGATAGGCCGGACTCAGGCCCGCGGCGCTAGACGGTATGGCTTGACCGCTCGGCGGTGAGTGGTTGCGGGCCCGGGCCTCGCTCACACATATTCGTGGGTTACCGAGCAGGGGCCGCCTGTTCGGCCTATCCGACAGGTGTGGGAGGCCCCGGTGTTTTTCCGCGCGTACGAGCGTGGGGCTCGACGTGCACGCGCGATCCGTCGCGGCGGCGGCGATCGACGGCGTCACGGGAGAGCTGATCCAAGCGAGATTGAACCCGTCCCTTGACCAGGTCGAGGCCTGGGTCCGGACCCTGCCCGGGCCGGTGGCGGTGACGTATGAGACCGGCCCGACCGGGTTCGGTGTGTCGCGGGCGTTGAACGGCTCGGGGATCCGGGCAGGCCCGCCGGGATCGCGTGGATGCGGCGATCAAGACGATGGCGGCGGACTGAGAGATCACCCAGGTCGTGCGGCGGCTCGGCTGCTTGCACGGGGTGGGACTGCGGCCGGTGCCAGGCCGTTCTACTTCCTTGGCAGTGAGACACCGATCATGCTCCGCATGACGCCCCATCACCGGGCAAGTTCCCGGGCGGGGCTTCTGGGACACGCTCGCCCGATCACCCCAGTTGACGTGCCACGTTCTCGACAGGGTTCGCGTTACGGGACGTCGTAGCAGCGCTGAAGCGCGCGACTCGCGGCAGATGAGTGCCTGGACCACGCCTCCGATTACGACCGTGTGGATGCGTCACATGCGGCGAAGTGACGCATGGCCTCGGCACCGCGTCCTCGGAGTAGCAACGCACCGGATTCACAACACGCGACCACCCGATCGCCACAAGCCGATGAACTGCAGGTGGGCCGTTCAGACCTTGGAGCGGAACGCCACTGACCTGCGCCCCAACCACCGGGGCACCACGGCGCGGTAGGCCTCGTAGTCGGCTCCGAAGTTCGCGAGCAAGGCGGACTCCTCGGACGCGATCTGCCATCGATCGATCACCATCGTGAAGCCGACGATCGGGACGAGCGCTGCCCAGGACCCTCGCCAGATCGCATTCGAGACGAGCAACCCCGCCATGCCGACGTACATGGGATTCCTGCTGATCGAGTTAGCACCGGTCCTCACCAGCACCGAAGCCTGCGCGGGATCGAACGGGTCGAACGTCGTCCCACGTCGTCGAAACATCCCTGCGGACGCGCCCGCCAGCCCGAACGAGGTCAGTGCGGTCGCGCCCGCCACCGCAGCGCGAGCAGCGGTCGGTGGCTGGACATCTCTGGTCAGTGCACGCTGAACGAGACCCGCAGAGAGCGCTAGGACCGGCGGCGGTATACGCATCACCCGTGCAGCATCCCACTCAGCTCTGCCGAAGTCACCGTTCGCTACCGAGCAGACCCCTCACAACAAGGTCCGCTCGCGGCGAAACGACCTAGCTCCCGACGATCGCGTCACGAGGACGCAGGTGCCGCGCTCGGTCACGCCGAACCCAGTGCAGAAGGCGTGACCAAGGGAGCTCTGCCACGATGAGTGCGTGCGCGCCATCCCAGAGAAGACGCTTGAGCATTGGTCCAGCATGTACCTCGCTCGTCGATTCCCTGCTTGCCAACTGTGGTGGCCGTCGATCGACGAGGACATCGCAGTGCAGAGCTTGTCTAGCCGTGTGGGCAAGAGTCTCCTCCTCGAAGTGAAGACGACGGACTGGAACTGGCAGCGGTGGGAACACCGCTTCACGATTAACGTAGACCAGTTGCGTCGCTATCAATCCTCTCCGATCCCGGTGTACTACGTCTTCCCAATGCCTCCGTGGTCAGACATCCTCCTCGACGGTCACAGCTGGCTCATGGGTCGCCGCCGCAGCGAGCTGATCGACTACGGTCATGGATGGTTCGGCGACTGGATGTTTGTTACCCGCGCGCAGACGCTTTGGACTTGGCTGAGCTGGAGACAGAAGCAAAAGTCTGCAACGCTATTCTCAAACAGCGGCGGTCAAAACGACCCTTCGAACATTTGGCCCGAACCGGCGCCCTGGTGGACGTGGCCTGACTTCTGGGACGGAATGTCCCGGTGCGGATCGCGGGACATGCCCGCGATGTTCACCTGCCCCAGCGGTGGCTTGCCGATCGAGTATAGGGCTCGGCCGAACCGACAGGCGCTCGTACAGAGTTTGACCTTTCGGCGCGGTGAGCTCGATCGTGAACGACCGGACGCTGAGGTGGAGCGATTCATCCCTGGTACGGAGGATGCGTATCGACCCCTGGGGGAAGATGACCTCTTAGAGTCTCCACTTACGTCGGGCGCGGCTGGGCGCTCGACCGCTCTCTTACACCTGAGCCCTTCCGACTTGGACTTCTGAGCTGAGCGGGTCGGCGATGCACGAACGCGGCGATGTGACGCAGTAGCCCGGTAGTAGGGACCGGACCCGGATACGCACGCAGGGCAGTAAGAGAAAACCTGACCCCGACTAGTCGCGGGCGTACCGGATCCTGTGTGGAACGTCTTCCAGCCCCAGGTAGGACTCAACGGACGCTTTGAACGTCCGTAGTTCGGTGGGGCTGTCTGGCTTCCCGAGAACGGTGATGAGAAACCCCTCCTCGAGGTTAAACTCCACATCACACGCCACGCTGTGATCGGCGGCCATGGCCGCGATGTGGGCGACGGTCTCGTTCACGCTGGGAGACCGGCTCATCTCGTTCCCCTCGCTGTAGTTCCAAGCGTCCGTGGTCGTTCTGCGGGCGTGCGCGAGGGTGTTCATACGAGCGGCCATCTCAGACAGTTGTCGCGATATCACCTCAAGTCGGGCTTCGGCGGGGGAGGATTCCGACGTGGGCTCGTTAGCCTTCAGCGCCAGACCGAACTGCCGCCACATCGGGTTCTCACCTGCACAACTGCGCTCGGCGTCGCACAGATGTTCGGCTAGGACTTGAACCTCGCTGGCGATGTGCCAGGCCTTCAACGCGGGGTCGTAGGTGTGAGTGTTGATCCCGCTCACATCGAAGGGAATGGGCATTGCGGGATCGCTGCGAACCAGTGCGATGGGCTTGTTGACCGAGGTCCTGACGCCGAGTTCAAAGAACACATTCGGATTACTTTGGCTCATGTCCACCAGCACCATGTCCGCCTGCTCCAATTGGCGGACGATCTCCGCGTGGATCAGATGCGAGCCCTTCGCGACCGGACGCCACGGCTCGAAACCCGCAGCCTCGACCGCAGGGACGAACAACGACTCCATAACATGATGCCAATGCGCGCGGTCCCCGTACTGCTCCGCGTGCGCCAGCGTCGTGGTGACTGGCATGGCAATAAAGCAGGTCTTGGCGCGGCTCCCCATGGACGCAGGCTAGCGGAGAGCCCGACGGCCGGGTGCGGTCATGGTGTTCAACTGGCTCGTCGCCTCGGGTCCTTGGCCTCGTCCGGCCAGGACGCGCCAACGGGAAGGACGCATTCTTCCTGATGCGGCCCATCAGTGCGTCAATGTGAGCGAGTTGACGCTGGTTGCGTCAGGCGGTCAGACACCTGCGACGGAAGGGGTCAGCGGACGCCGTGTCGGTCGAGGTTGCCGCGGGCGCGGTCATGCTGCTCATGGTCCGGAAATCGGCGCGGCGCGGCGCGCCAAGAGGTCGCGAACGACCGATGGTGCGTGCCCACCCGCTATCCCGGACACCTGTTCTGAGGCGATGATCGTCTCTGGGAGGAAATCCGGAATGCCTGCAGTCAAGCCGCCGGAGTTCCGGCGTCGTGCCGTGGAGCTGGCCTGCTAGCTTGGGCGAGCAGTCCGTCGCCAGATCGCCCAAGACGTGGGCATCGGCGAGCCCTGCATGCGCGGCGGATGGCGCTCGAGGACATCGACGCTGGCCGGGTCGAGGGCACGACCAGCGCGGAGAAGCGTGAACTGGTCGCGCTGTGCCGACGCACACTGGGGCTGCAGATTGAAATCAAGATGCCCGAGCGCGCCTGGGCCTACTTCGCCAGGAAGAACGTCCTCTCAAGAGGGCGAGCCCGCGGGTCTGCGGCCTTGGCCGATGCGGACTCCCGGTCGTGACGCTCTGCCGGGCGCTCCGGCCCAGACTGCCTGCGCGCCGCGCGCCGATCACCGCCACACCGTCGTCTGGGAGAACCCCGCCGCCGCACGCCACGCTCGTATGCGGCAGTCCTAAGCGATGCGGTTGCACCGAGTGGGCGGAGTCTGAGCTGGTCCGTACCCTCAAGGCATGGCTCTTTCACGACGTGAGCGCTTCAGCCTCAAGACGTCAATCGCCGACGAGATGAGCGACAACCATCTTGTTTGGGACTGGAGCCGCAAGAATATGCTGCTCGGGGAGTTCAGCCTCGGCCCACTGGAGGGCTACAACGAATCGCCCACCTTCGAAGACCTGATCGGCGCGCTGAGCGACGCCGACCTGATGGAGATGTACTCAATCGTCACCGGCGTTGAGATGAGCGAGATCGAGAACGCAGTTGAGACTTCCGCCGACCCCGGCAACTGGAAGGCGGGGTATGTCAGGTTGTTTATCTCGCATTCAGCGCACCACAAGGTTGTCATTGGCGAAGTTGCAGACGAGTTGGCCGTCATCGGCATACACGGGTTTGTCGCCCACGAGACGATGGCGTATAGCAAGCCCTGGCAGGCGCAGATAGAGCAAGCGCTGAAGTCCATGCACGCCTTCGTTGCCGTCGTCCATCCGGGGTTTCAGGAGAGTGCTTGGTGCCAGCAGGAGGTGGGCTGGGCGCTCGGTCGGCGTGTCCCGAAGTACGTCATCCGAATGGGCGTCGACCTGGCCGGGTTCATCGGACACGATCAATGGCCATCCGGTCAGGACAAGACACCCAAGCAGATTGCGCAGATCATTGGCACTTGGGCATCGTCCGTTCCTGAGTTGGCCGAGACGATGACTGACGGCCTATTCGAGGCACTGGAGCATGCGAACAACTACTACGACGCTGGTGCAACGGCGAGCCGCATTGCCTCGTTGGACGGTCTGACTGAGGAGCAATGGAAGGTGCTTAGCGAGATCTGGTGGAAGAATGATCAGCTCCACACAGGAGCGCTGGCTACCAAGGCCATGAGGCCCTTCTTTGCCCTGCACGGTCAACCGTGGCCACCGGCAAGGCCCTCCTCGCAGGCCGCGTCCGACCCTTAGGGGACGTCTGGCTCAGATGAGCCGCCGTTCTAGTTACTCTGAGTATTGGCGTCGTCGGAGTTGGATTGAGGCCGCCCGTCGTGCACACCGGTGCGGAGTCGCGGGCACACCATGCTCCTCTCCGACGAGCTGGTAAGGCGTGACGCCCCGAGCGCCTGCCCGGGGCCTAATGCTACGAGCAGCATTCTGAGAGGGGCCTCAAGTCTAAGTGGGTGGGACGCAAAGGATCTACAGCGCGGGTGCTTTGCCCGTGCGCGACGCAAGCCACAAAGTGTGTTCGCGGCTGATCGCCTCCTCCGCGTCGGCCGAGACCTTCGCCCACGCCTCCTCCGGGACCACCCTCAGCCGATCCGATTGAATCGCCAGTTCCCTTGCTGCGATTGAGTAGGCTGATGCAAGGGGACCGAACTGCTTGACCGCAACCCAGGCCGCTCCCGCAGCGATGAATGCGCCCATGACGCCGGCGAGATTGACGTGCCATCCACCGAAGACTCGTAGCGAGGCGAGGATGATGGCCAAGATTTCAGCCACAACTAGAACGATGCGCGAGGCGACAGACCAAGCACCGTTCAACTGAGCCTTCTTCGCGTACCACCGCTGCTGATCGAGAGTGCGGTCTTCGACGTATGCAGCTCGCCGCACTACGAACGATTCGTTTCGCAAATCGCTCATGCGATCTGTCGCCACGGGCGTCGCCGCGGTGAGTACGACACCCGTCGTCGTTTCACGAGATACCTCTAATAGCCGAGTACGCAGCACGCCAAGGGCCTCATCCTTCGACATCGCGCTTGGGAAAGGGTCCGCGCAAACCGCATACCGCCAAGCGAGGGTCTTCGTAGATTCGGCGAGCGCGCGTCCGTCGTACCAGAGCCGCTCGGGACCGTGAATCCAAAGAGCCAACTCGGATGCAAACGCGACGGCAAACCCGAGCAAGACGATGACGGCAGCGACGTCAACCCGGCCAGCGCTGATCGACAGGGCGCCTCCTAGCGCGGCTACAACACTCCCGATCAACCTCGCTGCGGAGTAGATGAGTACCCACTTCTGGCCGCGCCTAGACGCATCGTCGGCATCGCCCCAGAACCCCGGGAGGTCCGAACCAGCGAGCCCCCCTGTCATGCGCACGTGGCGTTGTTGACACGCAGCGCTCGCCTGTTGTTCACGAGGTCACTCCGAGTTGCGCGGTAACTGTGAGCGATCTCTATGCGCGACGCCAGATCAGCCGAGGACTTCGGGTACTTCCACCAACGCGCATACCCCTCGTCATTCTCGTGCCCCGAAATATTGTCATCGAGGCGTGGCGGTACTCGGCGCCTCGACAAGGCGGCCACGGAGGGAAGCGTGATTGCCAGCAGGCCATTGCGCGAGTAGGCGCTCGTGTTCCGCAGCGAAGCAGCCATCTCCCAGTCAACGTACTTCCTCGACCACGTGCACTTGCCGACCAGGACGATGGTCACGGTGGTTCCCCGCAGATACTTCTCACGGATCTGCGACATGATGTAGTCACTGCTGTCGCTGTTGATGATGTCGCCGGACATGCTTGCGCCAATGCCCCGAGCAATCAGGACGTCGCGAGCGTGATCAAAATCGTCGATGAATTCCTGTACTTCGGCCTCGTCCGCGTGGTGGTACGAGATAAAGCACTTACGCCTCGTGTGATTGTTGAGCGCCATTGGTTCCCCTCCTCGTTGAAGGTGAGGATTATAGCGGCCATCCCCGACATCAAGCGCTACGCCGCGGAATGTTCGCTGGCACCGGGGGGCGCCCTCCCGCTCAACCGCGTCATTCTGGGCGGTAGGCAGCGGCTCGAGGACGCGCCCTATCTGGGCGGAAGGACGCACGCTCATCGGGAGATGAGGGGCGTTGCTGGTGGAGCGATCGTGCTCGCTGCCCCGATGACCGATCGGTCTGCGGGACAGGTGGGCTCCGTCAGGACCGAGCGGCGGACTGGCCGTACCGCTCGCGGGCGGCTTGCCGGGAGATCCCCAGCACGAGACCGATCTCGCCCCAACTTCTGCCGTTCTCGCGGGCTGCGGCAACAGCCTCGTCGACCTCACGCTGATCGTCAGCGAGGCTGCGCAGGGCCAGTCCGATCCGCCGCAGGTCTGTTGGATCCTCGGCTGGCGTGGCCGCGGGATCCAGGGACTCCAGCCACGTCTCGGCGTCGGTGGCCGCCTTCTCCAACTCTTCCCGGGTCCGTGGCATCTGCATCACCTTCAGAGGTAGCGGTAGAACTTCGGACGGAGCGGCATGGCGTGGATGGCGACGGGGTCGTCATCGGGATCGAGTACGACGACTTCGAGCAGGCGCCCGGCGGAATCAGCGCCGATCACCAAGACCGGTCGCCGCCTTGCCGTAGGACGCGGAGCGGGACCGAGACCGCTGCCAGGATGTCCTGGTCGGCGACTCCGTGCCGCCGAGCGCGATGTGCAATCTCCATCATGACAGGCTACCTTGTCA
>JAABUN010003262.1_pt1 | contig 25701 bp, 20 predicted proteins | sample 5559311 | NCBI WGS metagenome assembly JAABUN01 (sample SAMN10711877, study PRJNA513370) | rock metagenome | isolation source: Antarctica rocks | place: Antarctica: Victoria Land, Siegfried Peak sud
ATGGTAGTGCTGCGTGGCGGCAGGGCGGGCGGCGCGGCGGACCATCACCGACTCCTCACGCAAGCGGCGCGATTCACGCCACCCAGGCTACCGCGATCTAGCTCAGTTTGCCAGCCTAGAAAAAAAGAAGTGTTCAGGTTGCCTCGTTCGGGTTCGGGGCGGGCGTATCGCTGTCGGGTCGCCCCACTGCGGCCCGTAGAATCTGGCGCAACTCATCGACATCTTGTGGCGACAGGCTGAGGAGATAGTGGAGCAACGCCTCCTCCTCCTCCAACACCAGCCCGAGGCCCCGGAACAACTCGCCGACGAAACGGTGCAGGTTCTCCACCCGATCGCTGAGGCCGACGAGTTCGGCGTCGCCCTGCGCGGCAGCACGCGCCGTCGCCAGCGCCTCGCCAAGTCGCTCGACCACCGGATCGAACTCGCGGCGCTTGCGTACGATCGCCGCCCGCCGGAACCAACTCCAGTGATCCTGATCGGCCTGATAGTACTGGCGGCGATCACCGGGGACAAACAAGCGTCGGGCCAGGCCCCAATCGAGGGTCGCGTTCAGCTGCACCGAGGCGGAGGCGCGGCTGATCTGCAAGCGCTCGCAGATCTCCTCGGCGGTCATCGGCTGGCCGTTCAGCAGCAGCAGGCCATGGATACGCCCGAGCACCGGGCTGACCCCCCAGGCCGTCGCCAACTCGGCCCACTCCTGCATCACCCGATCTTCGATCTCGCGTCTTGGCGTGGTCCCCATTGCGGTTTTCGGTGTTGCGGTCACGTCGCGCTCCCACATTTCACAGTTTTCTGAAACAAAGGATACATCTGAACGGGAAGGCTTGTCAAGGAAACGCGCGCCTATGTTGCGCTGCAATCAAGGTCGGCGCAGCGGAAAGGAGGAGATAAAGGGGGCGGGCCCCTCGCGGCGGCTCAGGATGACAGATCGTACGTGGTCGGCCACGTACCTTGGATCTGTCATCCTGAGCCGCCGCGAAGGATCCGCCCCCTTTACCCCGTTGGTGCCGACCTGTACCTCGCTTCAACTGAACGCGACTCCACGCCCACGCCTGGGCAGCGTCAGCGCGGCACCTCCGGACTCACCAGCAACCGACTCGCACCGGCCAACAGGGGGATCTCCGGCTTGATCGCGAAGTGCAGCTTCGCGTGGGCCTCGCGCAGCGCGGCCTCCACCGTCGCCGGATCATCGGCTCGGGCGAAGATGAAACCGAGGTAGGCCGCGCCCTCCGGCAGGGGCACGATCCGCCCGCCGATCGGCGCGCTGATCTCGATCCCGGTCACATACGGCGTCGCCGCCGCCTCGGCCTCGCCCTCGACCCCGGTGAGGATACCGGCGGCGGGGATCGGGATCATCATCGTGCCCGCCGCATCGGTGGGCCGATCGAGTGAGTCGAGCGGCAGGCCGACGGCGTGGCGCAGGATCAGCTCCTCCAGCGTCATCCCCGCGCCGAACTCCAACACCGTCGAGCAGCGCCCGCCGATCGAGCGCCCGGCGATCTCCACCAGCCAGGGGCCGCGCGCGTTCACCCGCAGCTCGGCGTGGACCGGGCCGGTGCGCAGGCCGAGCGCGCTGGCGGCCTGCGCGGTCGCCTCGGCGATGGCCTCCTGGGTCGCAGCGGGAAGGCGCGAGGGGGTGACGTAGATCGTCTCCTCGAAGAATGGGCCGTTGAGCGGGTCCGGCTTGTCGAACAGGGCGAGGACGCGCAGCTCGCCATCGGTCAGCAAGCCTTCCAGCGCGACCTCCACCCCGGGGATGAAATCCTCCACCAGCACGGTCGTCCTGGCCGGGTCCACCCCTTCGGCCAGGAGCATCGTCCGCAGCCGCTCGAAGGCGGCGACGAACTCCCCGGCATCATCGGCGCGCATCACCCCGCGGCTCCCCGAAAGAAGCACCGGCTTCACCACGCACGGGTAGTCCACCCGCCCGGCGATCTCCTGCGGGTCGTCGGCGAGCAGGAAAGGGCGGAAGGTCGGCACCGGCACGCCACCCGCGCGCAATTGCTCGCGCATGACGTGCTTGTCCCGCGCGGCGAGGGCCGCAGCGGGCGCATTGTGCGGCAGGTTGAGCGCGGCAGAGGCGGTCGCGGCGAGGATACTGGCGCTGTCGTCCACCGAGATGATCGCGTCGAACGGCGTCGTCGCGGCCTGCGCGACGATCGTGCGGGTCGCCTCGTCCGGACGACTGAAATCGAGGCCGAACGGCTGATTCCAGTACTCGGCCAAACTCTTGGGCATGTCCACACCCTTGGCGACGTCCAGATCGAGGCGCGCGGCGGCGCTCAGGAACGCGCCCGCACGGTAGGTCAAGGGCGATAGCAGCAGCAGGACCCGCTTACGCTCGGCCTCGGTTGTCATACGCGGTCCCCTCTCCCCCGGCTCGAACACATCCCCCACACATCGGCACCGCTGTCGGTAACCGCGCACCTACCCGGCATATTCCTACAAGTGTATCGCCCGACATGGCGGGTGTCGCGCCGTGCGGGACGCGACTTTTCACCGCCCCGCGCGTTAGCCTTAACGAGGGCGGCGCGAGACGCCCACACCCCGTGCACACGCCTTGACAAACTGTCTTGGCACGACCACAACACCGTCGTGTACCGTATTATGGTACGCTGGGGCGGCAGGGCTAGTGCGGTGTTCGTCCGACGATACCGCCCTCGCCCGGTCATCGCCACGGCTTGCCACCGCCGCCCAGGGACGCCCGCCTCTCCGAGGAGCGGGAACGGACCTCTCCCCGCCGCTGCGGCGGCGACCCTCCCCTAAAGAGGGAGGGTGGGCTCACTGCTTCCCCTCTCCCGCCGCAATGGGAAAGGGGTGCCGCCCGCAGGTCTCTGGACCACCGCGACTGGTGGCGGCGGGGTGAGGCTCCCCGTCCCATGCCGCAATCGCAGGAGGGAAGCGTGTTCGGTCACGCCATGCGCCGTCTGACCCGGTTCTCGGCGGCTCAGCCCGCCGCAGTCGATGGCGTCCCGGTGCGCCCGGCCAGGCCCGTCGCGCGGCGTCTGGCCCTCGCCTGCGCGCTCCTCCTCCTGTCGATCCCGCTGGCCCTCGGCGGGGTTGCCGCGCTCGCCCTTCGCTGGGACGGCATCTACCCCGGCCTCCGCGCTGGTGCCAGCGACCTCGGCGGCCTCGACCGCCCCACGGCGGCGCTGCGCCTCGCCGGGGAACGCGAACGCTGGGAGCAGCAGCCGATCACCCTGACCGGCCCGACCGGCACGACGAGCCTCACCCGCCGAGAACTCGGCCTCAATTACGACCTGGAGGGCACCCTCGGCCTGGCGGTCGCACATGGCCGCGAGGCCGACCGCGCCACCCGACTGGGCGCGATCGTCGATCTGGCCCTCGGTGGTCGCGAGCTTGGCGCGGCCTATTGGGTCGACGACGGCCTCCTGCGGGCGCGACTCGCCGCGCTCGCCGGGACCACCGACATCGCGCCGCGCGACGGCGATCTGCGCATCGAGGCGGGGCGCGTGGTCGTGATCCCGCCGGTCGAGGGGCGCGGCCTGGACATCGATGCGGCGGTGGCGCTGCTAATCGGCGGCGTCGGCCCGTACGGCGCGACGAGCCTGGATCTTCCCGTGGCCGAGAACATCCAGCCGCGCGTGAACGCCGCCGCCTTGGCGGAGGTGCGCGCACGCGCCGAGGCCCTGCTGGCGTCCCCCATCCATCTGCGCGGCGACGATCTCGACCTCACCTTCGATGCCGCCGCGATCGGCCCCTGGCTCGCCATCCGCCACAACAACACACCGGGGGCCGCGCCACTGGCGCTCGACATCGAGCGGGCGCGCGTGCGGTCCTCGATCGCGCCGCTGGCCGGGCGGGTGCGCCGAGACACAGGCAACGCGTCCTACGACTACGACGAGCAGCGCCGGGCCTTCATCGTCACCGCCCCAGCCGTGGAGGGGCGACAGCTCGATGTGGACCGGACGGTCGCCGCCGTACTCGCCGCGCTCGACCACGGCGGTGACCGGGGCGGTGACCGGATCGTCGCGCCGGTGGCCGAGCGCTGGGCACCGGGGCTGACCGGCGCCGACATCGCCAGCGCCAATCGGCGGGCCGACAAGACCTACCTCGCCGGGCCAATCGCCTTCAGCGACGGCGCGCAGCGCTGGCTGCTGACCGTCCCCGAACTGGCGCGGTGGCTCACCATCCTGCCCGGCAAGGTGCCCGCCGACGGGCCACGCCTCGTTTTCGATGAGGCCGCGCTCGTCGCGTACATCGCCGGGATGCAGGGCCGGATCGATCGCCCGGCGCGCGATGCGACCTATACCATGGACGCCGGGTCCGACGTCTACCGCGTCACCGCCCCCAGCCAGGTCGGGCGCGCGCTCGACACCCGCGCGACCCTGCAAGCGGCCCTGGCGACGCTGACCGACGGCAAGCCGGGCCACGCCTTGCTCGTGCCCATCGCGGACGTGCGCCCGAAGATGACCGAGGCCGATGTCGCCGCGCTGGTGCCCGAACGCTGGATCGATATGGATCTAACGACGCAGCGGATGCACGCGGTCGTCGGCAAGAAGGTCGTTCACACCGCCATCGTGTCCAGCGGCAAGAAAGGTTGGGAGACCCCCACCGGCACCTACCACATCATGTACCGCGTCGAGAACGAGACCATGACCAGCGAGAGCATCGGCGCGGAGGAGAACTACCGCCTGGAGAACGTCCTCTACACGCAGTACTTCACCAACGAGGGGCACGCGCTGCACTACTCCTGGTGGAAGACCCCCGAGAGCTTCGGCAAACCATCGAGCCACGGCTGCCTCAGCGAAACGCTGCGCGACGCCGAATACTTCTGGCAATTCGCTGGCGTCGGCACGCGCGTGACGATTCGCGGCGTCTCCCCCACATAGCGCGAGCGTTCGGCCCGGCAGCAGCATTCACCGAGGGCAGGCCGACCGCTCATCCCGACCAATTTTCCAATCGGTGGCACTAACGCCATCGGTGTCCAAACTTTGGACACTCACGGCAAGCACACCTGCCCACCTCGGGGTTGTGCGTTCGCCAAACTCCAGCCCTCCACCTCACCCCCAGTCCCCAGAGGCGGACCCCACTTCGCTCTGCCGGAGGCCCCACTGCGTTCTGCCGGAGACGTCGTGGCCGCAGCCTTCAACCGGGATGGTGGCACGTAAGGCCCGTCGGGACGGGCGAGTCCGGCGGGGCCTCAGTCCGACGGCATCCCCGCCTCGGGCGCGCTCCCAATCCGCGCGGGCAGACTTCGTGACCGCCGCCCCTGGCCGGGATGGTGGCAGAGTCCTACGGGGCCTCAATCCCAGAATCTCCCAGGCAACGAAAAGCCCTCCCCACTTGCGGGGAGGGCCATGCTCGCGACCGCCTTTTAGCCGTAGCGCGCGATTAGCTTCTCGATCAGCCCCTGCGTCTGTGCCGCGTCGCCGGTGCTGTGCGCGCGGACTCGCTCGCCGAAGGAGTCGCCGATCTTCTGGTAGAAGACGCCGAGATGGAGCTTCTCCTTGTTGAGCGCCATCGTGATCGCCGCGCCCATGTCGCTCGGGTCGTGGTCCGCAGGCAGCGGCGCGGTCTCTTCCTTCCAGTAATTGAAGGTGTTGACCTTGTTGAAGGTCGGGCACGGGCTGTAGCAGTCGATCACCGCGAAGCCCTTGTGATTGATGCCGTCCACGATCAGCTTCGTCAGCTCCTTCGGCTTCGAGGAGAAGCCGCGCGCCACGTAGGTCGCCCCGGACGCGATCGCCAGCATCAGCGGGTTGATCCCCTCCTCGTTCGAGCCATCGGGGGTCGTCTTGGAGACGAAGCCCGCCGCTGCGGTGGGCGAGTACTGCCCCTTCGTCAGGCCGTAGACCGCGTTGTCCATGATCACGTAGCACATGTCGATGTTGCGGCGGCAGGCGTGGACGAAGTGGCCCGCGCCGATCGCGAAGGCATCGCCATCGCCGCCAAAAACCACCACTTCCAACTCCGGGCGCGACATCTTGATGCCGGTCGCGATCGGCAGCGCGCGCCCGTGGACGCCGTGAAATCCATACGTCGAGACGAAGAACGGGAAGCGGCTGGAGCAGCCGATGCCCGATACCACGACCACATCCTTGGTGTCGTAGCCCTGCTCGGCGAGCGCCTTATAGGTCGCGTTCAGCACCCCGAAATCGCCGCATCCGGGACACCACGTCACCTTAACTTCGCTCTTGAAATCCTCGGCCTTGCGTTCGATCACCGTCGCTGTCATGGTCGTCCCACTCCTCGATCACCGGGCCGAGTGCCGAGTGCTGCGTGATGAGTGCCGAGTGCCAAGTCGTTGGCCTCCGCCCCCTCATCACTCATCCCTCACCACTCGGCCCTTCATCCCTTAATCCGCCGCGACTGCTGCGGGCGTCCCTATCACCGCCTCACAGATTTCCGCGACGGTGAAGGGCACGCCGTTGTAGACGTTCAACCGCTCGTAGTCGCCGGGCAGGCGCGCGGCGAGCAGATCCGCGAATTGCCCCTGATAATTGACCTCGGCGACGATCACGCGCCGCTTCCCCGCGATGAATGGCGTCAGTTGGTGGGTCGGCAGCGGCCAGAGCATCCGCGGCGCGATCAGATCGACCGCCACCCCCTGCTCTCGCAAGCGATCGACCGCCTCGGTGCAGGTTCCCGCCGTCGAGCCCCAGGTGATGATGCCGACGGACGCCTCGGGGTCGCCGTAACGGTAGGCGTCGGGCGCGTCGTTCACCGCCGCCTTCAGCTTGCTGAAGCGCTTCTCGGTCATCCGGCGATGGGTCGTATCGTCGTAGCGCACGCGGCCGTACTCGTTGTGTTCCAGGCCGGTCGCCACGTACTCGCCGCCCGCCTCGCCCGGTATCGCCATCGGGTTCACCCCGTTCGGCGTGTCCAGGGCATAACGCTTGTACCGCCCGCCCGCCTCGCGCCCGCCCTCCTCGCGGAAGTCGTAGAAGTCGCCGTTGCCGTTCTCCTGCCCGGCGGTGATGCCGCCGGTGTCGGTGCCACCGGTGAGGGTGCGGCGATTGACGACTCGCAGCGTCGCGAGGTCGGGACGCGGGATCGCCTCCGAGCGCGTGCCGAGCGAGGTGTCGGAGAGGAAGAGGACCGGCATCTGATACGTCTCGGCCAGATTGAAGGCGTTCACCGTCTGGTAGAACGCATCCGCCACCGAGGTGCAGGCGAGGACGATTCGTGGCACCTCGCCGTGCCCGCCGAAGACGGCCAGGTAGAGGTCGCCCTGCTCGTGGCGGGTCGGCATACCGGTGGAGGGGCCGGCGCGCTGCACATCGACGAGCACCAGCGGGATCTCGGCCATCATCCCCAGCCCGAGCAGCTCGATCATCAGGCTGACGCCCGGCCCGGACGTCGGGGTCATCGACTTCACGCCCGCGTAGCCCGCCCCGATCACCATCCCCATCGCCGCCAGCTCGTCCTCGGCCTGGATGACCACGCCGCCGACTTTCGGCAATTCGGAGGCCAGGAACTCGAGTACGTCGGAGGCCGGGGTGATCGGATAGCCGAAGATGTGGCGGCAACCGGACGCCAGCGTGCCCAGCCCCACCGCCTGCGACCCGGTGATGACGATCACATCGGGCTTAGCGTCGCCGGACCGCGCCAACTGATACTGCTCGTAGCCGGGGATATGCTCTTTCACGTAGTCGATGCCCGCCTGGAGCGCGGCGAGGTTCTTGTTCACGATCTCGTCGCCCTTGCGCCCGAACCGCTCGCGCAGGAGTTCCTGGCCGAACTCGATCGGCAGGCCGAATAACGCGCCGACCGCGCCGACCGCGACGACGTTCTTGCCGAGCGCGAACTTCAACTGCGTCTTGGCGATGTCGGTCAGCGGCAACGCGACCCGCTTGTAGCCATCGCCCTCGGGCGGCGTGAACTCGGCGGAGTCGTAGATCAGCAGGCCGTCCGCCTTGAGCACCCTGATCCCGCTCTCGTAGGCCTCCTCGTTGAAGGCGAGCAGGATATCCAGTTCGTCGCCCTGCGAATACAGCGGCTCGTTCGCGAGGCGGATCTGGTACTCGTAGAGGCCACCCTTGATCTCGGCGGGCGGGATCCGGCTGGTAAGGACGTAGTAACCGGCGCGTGCCGCGACCTGGACGGCCAGGTCGCCGGTGCTCTGCACACCCTCGCCGGCCTCACCGCCGATCCGGATGACAAAGTCGTTCTTGCCGCTGCCCATGATGCCCTTTCGTCTCCTGCCTGTCGGGGGATGGTGCCCGGTTCCCGCCACGCCGCAGCGCCGCCGACAACGCCACCGATCAATGGCGTCACCAGCGGTTTCTTGACGTGCGGCGAGTGGCTGACCGCGCTCCCCCTATCCTCGTCTGCCCACAATGCTGACAGGGGGAATCATAGCATAGAGCGGCGGGGCGCTGCGGCGTGGAGAAGGCGAAATCAGCCCCGCCGCCCGCCCCGTCACACCAGCGTATTTCGATGTCGCACCGACACCGCGCACGCCGCACACAGGGAGCACGGCATTGCGTTTCCGACGGTAGCCGAGTATCCTAGCAGCGAGCCAGAACGCCAGCACGTTGGGGATGCCGTGTGGCGAAGTCTGTGTTCGGGCCGAAACCACGGGTACGCCTGGCCTACCTGCTGGCAACGGCCCACGAGCGCCAGTGCGGGGATAGGGAACGATGGTTGAGGCTGGGCAGGCGGTGCCATTGGCGTCACCGGGGGCACGTATCGCGGTCTATGCCGGGAGCTTCGATCCGCTCCACCTCGGCCATTGCGATGTGGCCCGACGCGCGGCACGACTCTTCGATCGCCTCGTCCTCGCCGTTTTCACCGGGCGCGGGAGCAAGAACCCGCTTTTCACCGGACCCGAGCGGGTAGCGATGGCGCAAGCCGCGCTGGCCGATGTCCCCAACATCGTCGTCGAGGGTTACCGGGAGTTGACGGTCGGCTACGCGCACCGTCTCGGGGCCAGCGCGCTGGTCAAAGGCGTGCGCACGGTCGCCGACTTCGAGTTCGAGTTGCAGCAAGCGCACATGAACCACGTCTTGGTGCCGAGCATCGAGTCGGTTTTCCTGATGACCAGTCCGCACTATGTCTTTTTCAGTTCCAGTCTGATCAAAGAAGTGGCTATGGCGGGCGGCGAGGTCGGCGGCATGGTCCCCACTGAAGTGGAGCAAGCCCTGCGGCAACAGCGCGTACAGCGCGGGTGAGGGCATAATGGCGGTAAAGGCCGGAGAGGCGTATCAAGCGGTGGAGCGGAGCGGAGCCGGGCCGATAGACATCAATTTCCTCGTGAATCGACTCGAGTCGATGATCAACTCCGCCCGCCGCGTCCCGCTCAGTTCCCGCGTGATGCTCGAAGAGGAAGAATTGCTGGCGATCGTCGAGGAGTTCCGCAAGGCGGTCCCCGAGGAGATCCTGTCGGCCCGCAAAGTGCTCAAAGATCGCGAGCAGATCCTCAAGAATGCCCAGGCCGAGGCGGAGAAAATCGTGACGATGGCCCGCGAGCGGGCCGAGTACATGATCAATCAGGAAGGTGTCCTCTACCTGGCGAAAGAGCGCGGCGAGCAGGTACTCAGCGACGCCCAGCGCGACGCCCAACAGATGCATCAGGAGATCGATCAGTACGCCGTGGATGTCCTCAGCAACCTGGAGCAGCAACTCCAGTCGCAACTCCATCAGGTGCGGAACGGCCTCACGGAACTCAATGGAGGCCAGTACTCCCGCCAGTAACCAGCATCTCCCTGCCGGATGCACCTTCGCGTGCGGCGTGGCGTCTCGCGTGACAGCGAGGGAAGGCGCGGATGCTTCGCGGCGGCTCAGGATAACAAATCCCTGGTGAGTGGCCCCCCACGAAAGTAACTGTCATGCTGAGCCGCCGCGAAGCATCCGCGCCCATTGCTCCGAGAAGCCCGCCCTACCCCACGCCCCGCCCGCTCCGCCGCCACGCGAAGCTCTGAACCGCACCCATCGAGATCCCGAGCCTCCCCCACTCCTTGACGCGCCTTTCCCCAAGCGGCTATACTCTCCCTTCTGTGTAACGGCCCAGTGAACTGGGCCGTTGGCCCGCCCAACGGGTGGGAAGTTCAGGGACGCGCGATGACCAGGGACATTAACGGACATCAATCATGAGCGAGAAGATCACGAAGGTGCAGCACGACACCGAGATCCATGTCGCCCAGTTCCTCCAGGAAGGGATCGGGACGACGCGGCAGGCCCGAACCGAACTGGACCGTCTGCCGCTCGATGGCGACCTGGTCGCGCAGCGGGTCGCGGCGACGGTGAAGCTGACGCGTATCCCGACCGGCATCCTCGCCAGGGGCGCAGTGCAGGCGGCGGTGACCGTGGAGTGCATCCGCTGTCTGGAGCCGTTCACGCAGCCGGTCGAGGCGGAGTTTGCCGACGAGTATCGCCCGACCGTGAACATCATGACCGGCGCGGATGTCGCGCTCTCGTCGGGCGAAGATGACGAAGATGAGTACTTCGAGATCACCGATATCCACATCCTCGATTTCGCGGAGTCGCTGCGACAGGCCCTCGTGCTCGGGCTACCGATGGCCCCGCTCTGTCGGGACGATTGCCCCGGATTGCCGGAGGCGCAGGCGTTCGACAACGATGGCGACGCGCGGCTGGCCGTGCTAGCCCGCCTGCTCGGCGAAGACCCGGATGCCGGAGCGGACGACCGACGCAGCCAACGCACGCGTTAGCGCCTCGCGCGCAGGCGTGTCGGCACACACGCTGTACGTGATGACATGAAGCCGGTCGGCATTGGTCGGCCTGGCACAGCGGGATAGGGCAGGAGAGACGCCATGGGTGCGGTACCGAAGCAACGCGTCACACAAGCGAAACAAGGGATGCGCCGTGGGCTTCACGCCGTGAAGATGCCGCAACTGACCATCTGCACGCGCTGCCGCGAGTTGCACGTCTGCCACGAGGTCTGCCCGAACTGCGGCTACTACAACGGCAACCAGGTCTACGAGATCGAGGACAAGTCGCAGCGCAAGGGCAAGCAGTAGGCCCTGTGGCACGCTGCCGAAACGGGTTCGTGTCATGAAAAACGCGGGAGCGGCGGCCTCGCGGCGGCCCTAAATGACCATCTTGCGTGGTATGTGCCGATCATCGGTGTTCCAAGCAGTCGCTACTCGCGCGGATGTCTGACCGCGCTGGCTCTGTCAGAGGAGTGACACCGTTGGGCGCGAATGCGGCCAGAACGCATCACGAACGTATGTGCCCATATACCGTCGAGTGCGTCACTCTTCAGTCATGCTGAGCCGCCGCGAAACATCCGCCCCGAACATACCGCTGGGTCTGGTCGAACCGTGATCACTCCCGCCGCGCCAGACACCCAACGCAGAAGGCCACCCGGCATGGCGGGTGGCTTTTTCCACTCGATCATTGTTACACGGTGTTACGCGGTGTTACGCGGTGCGGCCATAGGGGAGCGGCAGGCCACTCCCTCAGCGCAACGCCTGGCCAGACGTGACCGTACGCGCCTCGCGATCGAAGTAGAGGCGCGGCTTCACGTTCGGGTCGTGGCCGAAGAAGACCAACTCCCAGACCGGGGCACCGTCGGCCCCCTGCTGGCTGTGGATATCGCCCGGCGTATCGGCGAAATTGACCATCTCGCCCGGCCCCAGCAACCGCTCATAGACCAGTTCGAGCGCGGCGTGACCCTCGCGACTCCCATCGTCGGTGCGCCGCCAGGCCAGGTAGCGGTCGCGCCCCGAGACCACGACGACTACGCCCCAGGAGTGGTGGTTGTGGATCGGCGTCTCCGACTCGTGGGGGAAACGCGCGAGCATCAATGCCAAGGTGCCATCCGGCTCCTTGTGGATCTCGCCGCCCCGGATGTCCATCCCGTGCGTCCCCTGCCGCGCCGTCCCCTGACCCGTGCGCGCCAGGATGTCCTCGTTGCGCGCCAATCTCTGCAGCAGCGCCCCGATCGCCGCGCGCCCCGCCGACCCCGGATCGGCACCGCCCGTCGGCACGATCCCCTTCACATCGGCGATGAACTCGGCGATCCCGTAGTTGTCCTCGGCCATGATGCGATCCTCCATCCCGAACAGACACCCGCTATATGCTTACGCGCGGGCAGCGATCCCCATCACCACGCGACTCGCCGCCGCTTCTCGCCATTACCAGTCGCCTCAGCCCCCTTCCCCTCTCCTCGGATGGGCGGGTGCCCTCTGGGCGGCGGTGGCGAGCCGCAGCGACGCCGGGGTGAGGGTGCCCCGCCGCCGCCGACCCCCGCCCCAGCCCCCGCCCACCCCGTCAGTACGCCCGACCCTCCAGCCCCGCCAGGAAATCACGCAGGCTTTCGGCCAGCACTCCCCGCACGGCCAATTGATCGAGCGCGCCGCCCGCATCGTGATGGTATGCCTCCACGCGACCCTGGCAATAGTCGGCGATCTCGTAGCGGTCGAGCAGCGCCAGCACGCGGGCGACCACAGCCTCGTCGGGGCGACCCTCCGCCGCGTAGAGGCGGCGCAACTCGGCGCGATCGTCTGGGCGTGCCCGCTCGTCGAGCGCGATCAGCGGCAGGCTCTGCTTGCGGCGGCGGATGTCGTCGGCGGTCGGCTTCCCCGTGACCTCCTGCGCGGCCCAGATCCCGAGGATGTCGTCGCGAATCTGGAAGGCCAGGCCCAGGTCCCGCCCGAAGCGCTCGAACAGCGCGACCGCCGCGTCATCCACGCCCGCGACCGTCGCGCCCGCGCGCGTGGCGAAGGCCATGATCGCGGCGGTCTTGCCGCCGATCATCGCCAGGTAGCGCGCCTCGCCCCCGCCCCAGCGCCCCTCATGGCTGAGATCGAGGTGCTGCCCCTCGACGATCCGCAGCGCCATCCGGTCGAAGTCGCGCGCCAGGCCGAGCAGGCGCGCGGGGGGGAGGGCCGGGGCGGTGGTCGCCAATTCGTACAACGCCTCGTGCGCGAGCGCGTACAACGCATCGCCGGTGTTGATCGCCGCCGCCGTCCCCCAGCGATGCCAGATCGTCTCGCGGTGATGCCGATAGGCGCTCTCATCCTGGATGTCGTCGTGGACCAGGGTGAAGTTGTGCAGCAATTCGACGGCGGCGGCGAGCGGCGCGGCCTCGGCGGCGGAGGCGCCGCACGCCTCGGCGCAGCGGACCACCAACAACGGGCGGAGGCGCTTGCCAGTGGCGGCCTCGGCGGGCGCGAAACTCGCATCGACCCAGCCGAGATGGTAGCGTACCATGCCGTAGAAGGTCTGCAGATCGCCCTCGTCCGGGCCCCCGGTCGCGCCAGTCGCGATCAGCCGCCGCATCGTCGCCACGACCGGGGCGAGCGCCGCGCCCGCGGTGGCCTGCATCCCTTCGCTCTTGGTCTTCCCGCCTGTCATCCCTATCCTCACCTGCCGTCGCGGCACAGTCGCCGTTTGCTATGATAGCGTGGACGGGGCGACCGCCGCCACGACCGCCGCGCCGACCAGGGTCGGAAGCAGGAATGCGCGGGGCGCGCGAGCGTTAACAATCGTGGCGGGCGTGGCGGGAGTAGCGGCCGCCGACGGAAGCGCCCAGAACACGGCGTGGCGGCGAGTGCCTGCAACCACTGGCAGCGCGGGTGCGTATATATGGCACGCAGCGTGTTCGCGGGTTGGCCCGTTCACCGACCCGAATTCGGAATAATCGCCGGGAACACCGGCCAGGAGTGTGGCGGATGCTCTTCAGTGGGGGATACTTCCTCTTCGTTCTCATCCCCGGTCTCGTGTTGATGGGCCTCGCGCAGTGGCGCTTGCGGAGCAACTTCGCGAAGTACTCGCAGATCCCCAACGCGCGCGGATTGACCGGCGCGCAGGCGGCGGCGGAAGTGATGCGCGCCGCCGGGGTCCACGATGTCGGCATCGAGGCCATCGCCGGCGAGTTGACCGACCACTTCGACCCGCGCGCCAAGGTGCTGCGCCTCTCGGAGCCGGTCTACAACAGTCGTTCGATCGCGGCGATCAGCGTGGCGGCGCACGAGGCGGGCCACGCGGTGCAGCAGAACGTCGGCTACGTGCCGATGAACCTGCGGTCCAGCCTCGTGCCGGTCGCCAACATCGGGTCCGGCATCGCCCCGCTGATCGTGATGGCGGGCCTCTTCACGCAGATCACCGGCCTGGCCTGGATCGGCGTTATCCTCTTCGCCGCCGCGACCCTCTTCGCCCTGGTGACGCTGCCGGTCGAGTTCGACGCCAGCGCGCGCGCGCGAACGCTCCTCGCGGAAACGGGGCTGATCACGCCCAACGAGTACGGCGAGGTGCGGACGATGCTGAACGCCGCCGCGCTGACCTACGTCGCCGGCTTCGCCGCCTCGGCCCTCCAGCTCCTCTACTACGTGATGCTCGTCACGGGCATGGGCGGTCGGCGGCGCGATTAGCCGTCGCGTTCCCCAGCGCACACGCCGCGATACCAGGCCGCCGCGCCATGATGGCGCGGCGGCTTTTCTTTAGCGGTCCACTCCCGCGCTACCTGCCATGGCCCTTGCTCTGCGGCACTGGCAGCCACGCACGAACACCGGGTAGAACTTTCCCCGCCACCGCGCGTTGCTCCTCGCGGGGCCGGGGAGTGCGCGCAACGTTGCCCCTGACGACGAAAGGAGCGGCGAATGGTGCGATCAACCTGGGTGGCGGCGCTGGCTACAGGTATGCTGCTGGCGCTGACGGCGTGCAGCCAGGTTCCCGCGACACCCGCGATACCCGCGATGCCCGCTCCCACAACCGTCGCCGCCACCGTCGCCGCGACCATGACCGCGACAGCCGTTGCGACCACAACGCCCGGACTGGCGAGCACGGTCCCGCCCACCGTTCCCGCGCGACCCGCGTTTATGACGCCAACCCCAGTTATGATTCGAGAAGATTTCGAGGAACGCCTGCACCAGGATGGCTTCACCGTCGAGCGCCTGTCCGAGGCCGCACAGCCCTACTTGCGCGTGTTCGGCGCACGGCTGCGCCTGAGCGGCGGTTCGCTGACGCAGCCCGTCGAGTTCCAGTCGTACAGCTACGCCGACCCGGCCCTGGCCGCCGATGATGCCGCGCGGGTACAGCACGATACCAGCGTCAGGTGGACCGAGCCAGACGGGCGTGGTAGAGGGATGTCTGTCGCGTGGGTCGCCCCGCCCCACTTCTTCCACCGCGACGGGGTACTCGTCCTCTATGTCGGCTCCGACGAAGCGTTGCTCGCGCTGCTGACCCGACTGCTCGGACCCCAATTCGCCGGGCGTTGAGCGCGGTGTCGGCCACACCGCACCGCGTCCTTGCCCGCCCGGTGCTGCTACCCCGCCAGCAGCGCGCGCGCCGCGCGCAGATCGGCCTGCATGTCGAGGTGGGCGAAGAACTGCGCGGCCTGTTGCAGCATGATCGTCGCGCCATCCGGCAGCGCGCCGTTGCCCGCCGCCGCCCAGGCGTGCCACATCGCCGCGAAGTCGGCCAGCGTGCGCCCGATCTCGTGCTGCGCCTCCGCCGCGCCGTAGAATTCGAGCGCCTGACGGAAATGCCGATCGGCCATCGCCCAGTCCCGCCGCGCCGCCGCGTTCCGCCCCAGCGTGCGATGGGTCAGCCCCAGCGCGCCCTGATGGCCCAGCCGGGTCGCCAGCAGGAAGCCATCCTGCTCCTCGCGCGACGACCCTTCGGGATCACCGGCCAGCCGGCAGGCGTCGGACAGCCGCAGCCGCCCCTCCGTGAGGAGCAGGGCGTGTTCGATCGCCTCGGCCAGCGCGACGCCGCGTTCCAGCAGCGGCAGGCCCGCGCGGTCGCCCCGACCGCTCAGGATCGTCCCGAGCGCGATGTTCGCCGCCGCCGCGACCTCGCGCGCGCCGATCCGCTCGGCCTCGCGCAACGCGCGCTGCAAGTACCCTTGCGCCCGTTCGTCCTCCCCTTGCAGGAAGAGGAGATGGCCGATGCGGTGGCCGATCAGGGCCATCCCCCAACGGTCGCCGAGCTGCTGCACGGCGGCGAGGCCGCTGCGATAGTAGCGCTCGATCGGGGCCAGTTCGCCGCTGGCGTTCCCCATCGGCGGCATCGGCGTGTCGAGTCCGAGGTCGCCGGTTTGCCGCCGCCGCGCCAGTTGCCCGGCATCGGTGTCGCCGCCGCCGAGGCGCAGCATCGTCGTCATGCCGACCAGATGCTCGAAGGCGCGCTCGATTTGCCCGCGCGACCAGCAGATCGCGCCGAGCTCGTGGTAACTCTCCTGCATCCCGGCGGCGTCGCCGAGTTCCTGGCGCAGCGACAACGCCTCGACGTGGCGCTCGATCGCCTCGTCGACCCGCCCGAACGCGTAGGCGGCGAGCCCGAGGACGTGGTGCGCGTCGGCCCCCGCGCGCCGCTCGATCGTGTCGGACGGATCGAACCCCCGTTGCGGGAGCGCGGTGAGCGCGGCTTGGGCGCTGGCGACCGCGTATTCGTACTCCCCCAGCATCGCGTGTGCCCGCGCGACCGAGGCCCGCAGCGCCGCCCGCAGGGGCGGGAGGTCGTCTCCGGCCCCATCGCCGAGCACGACGAGCCCCTGCTCGTAGGAACTGAGCGCCTTCCGGCCCTCGCCGCGCCCCTCCGCCACCCGGCCGAGCTTCTGCCAGAGGCGTACGCGCTCGACCGGGGCGAGCCCGGCGACCGCCAACCCGGCCTCGTAGCACTCCTGGGCCTGCCCGAAGCGGGCCTCCGTCAGATAGGCGTCGCCGAGCGCCTCGTGCAGGCGGAGGAGCAGATCGGGGCGTTGTTCCTGCGGCGCGAGGCCGCGCGTCTTCTCCAGCGCCTCCTCGAACCGGGTGATCGCCGTGCCGTTGGCGTAGAGACGCCGCGCCCGCTCGCCGGAGCGCAGCAGATACTCGACCGCCTTGCGGCGGTTGCTGCCGCGTCCATAGTGGTAGGCCAGCATCTCCAACTGCTCATCGGTATCAGCGCCGCCATTGCGCTCCAGCGCCTCGCCGATGCGCGCGTGCAGCGCCCGCCGTTCGGCGACGAGGACGTTGTTGTAGGCGATCTCCTGGACCAGCGCCTGCTCGAAACGGTACTCCGGCTCGCTGGCGAGCGGATTCTCGGTGATGAAGCCGGACTCCTTTAACCGGGCCAGGGTTTCTTCCAACGCGGCATCCTGCGCGGTCAGCAACGCCAGGAGGCGGTAGGTGAAGGAGCGCCCGATCACCGCCGCCCGTTGCAGGGCCTCGCGGTCGGGCGCGGCGAGGCGGTCGAGCCGCGCCATCACCAGGCCGACCAGCGTCGAGGGCATGTTCATCGCCGACAGATCGGCGGTCAGCACCCATTGCCCATCCTGCGACACCAGGACACCACCGTCGCGCAACGACCGCAGCGTCTCTTCCAGCAGCAGGGGGTTGTTGCCGCACTGCGCGATGATCCGCTCGGCGATCGCATCGTCGAGTTCCGCGCCGACCAGCAGCCCCCGCAGGAACAGGCGGCTCTGCTCCGGCAGCAACTCGGCCAGGGTGATCTGCCGGTAGAAGGAGCGGTCGAGCCAGGGGTGGGTCCACTCCGGGCGATAGGTCAGGATCAGCAGCAGCGGGACGTTCGGGATCGCGTCGACCAATTCATCGAGCGCATCGACGCTGGCGCTGTCGGCCCACTGCATCTCTTCCAGCGCGATCGTCAGCGGGCGGGGGCTGGTCGTCTCCGCCCGCCCCGCCGGGAAGATCCGGCGCGTCACCAGCGCGCGGACCAGCGCCATCAGCGCGGTCCGCCGCAGTCGGGCGTCGAGCCCGGCGATGGCGGCCAGGTTCACGTGCACGCCGAGCAACTGCGCGGCCAGCGCCAAGTATTCGGCGCGCGTCTGCTCGGGCAACTCGGGGAGCGCGCCGCGCAGGGCCGCCGTCAGCACCGGTCGATCGATCGACTCGCGGTCGTCGAGCGCGAGGAGGGCGCAGATGATGTTCGCCAGCAGGGCATACGACGCGGCGGACTCGTACGAGATGGCGCGCGCGATCAGCCACTCCTCGACGGCAGGCGCGGGCGACGGGGCGGCAGGCGCGGACAACGGGGCAACGGGCGGGACCTCCGCGCGGCGGAAGGCGGCCAGGAGTTGCGATTTGCCGATCCCGGCATCGCCGACGATCGCCAGGAGACGCCCCTGCCCGGCTCGGGCATCGCCGAGGGTGGCGCGCATCCGGGCTAGCTCGGCTTCGCGCCCGATCAGATAGTCGTTGCCGACCGGCTCGTCCAACGCCTCGGTCACGCCGCGCTCGCGGACCACCTCGTAGGCCTGAACCGACTCGCGAATCCCTTTCAGCTCCAGCGGCGGCAGGGGGGTGCAGATGAACGCGCGTTTGGCGCGGGCATACGTCGCCTCGCCGATCGTGACGTGGCCGACCCGCGAGGCGTGTTCGAGGCGCGAGGCCAGGTTCACGGACGGACCCATCACGTCGAGGCGGCGGAACTCGCCGCCACCGACCTCGCCGTAGACCACCTGCCCGGTGTTGATGCCGACGCGCACCTGGACGGCCAGATCCAACCGGTGCCGCAACTGCCGGTTGATCCGGTCGAGCGCGCGCCCCATCCCCAACGCCGCCTTCACCCCGCGCTCCGGGTCGTCCTCGTGGGTGTGCGGCGCTCCGAAGATCGCCATGATGTTATCGCCCGCGAACTTCACCACCCAGCCCTCGTAGCGGACGATCTCGGCGGTCAGGGCCTCGAAGATCCGGTTGACGATCACCGTGGTGTGTTCGGGGTTGTTCAGGCGTTCCGAGAGGGCGGTGAAGCCGTGCATGTCGGCGAAGAGGGTCGTCACCTCGCGCAGATTCCCGCGCGGGGCGTGCGCCTCGTCCCCGAGGAAATTGAAGAGGCCGGTACGCGAACCGGCCGCCAGATCGAAGCCGACCAGGGAGACGAACCCGGTCTCGCCGGGCGTCTCGCCGAGCGGGGCGAAAGAAAAGCGCAGGGCGGTGTTGCCGATCTCGAGGCGGTCGCCATCGGCCAGTTCGCGCGGCGTCAGCACCGGCTCGCCGTTCACGCGCACCCCGTTGGCCGAGCCGAGGTCGGAAAGGAGATAGCCCGCGTCGGTGTGGCGGATGTGGGCGTGGCTGCGCGAGGCCTGCGAGTCATTCTCCAGCGCGATGTCGTTCCGGGCCGCGCGCCCGATCCGCGTCTCGACGCCCAGGAGCCGCCGCTGGCCATCGGGCAATTCGAGCCAGCCGACCATCGGGCGCGGCAGGCTGAGGGTCGTGGTGCCGAGCGTGGGCGACGCCGCCAGCAGATCGCCGAGGGCCGATGCCCGCTGCTCGAAGGTCAGGATGGTGGGGCCGATCGCGATCCGGTCGCCGTCGTGGAGGGGCATCGGCATCTGCGGGGCGATCGGGCGATCGTTCAGCAGGGTGCCATTCCCGCTGCCGAGGTCGGTCAGGGTATACTCGTCCCCGGTGTCGGGGGGCGGGGCGATCACGGCGTGACGGCGGGAAACGACCTCGCCACGCAGCGCCACACGATTGGCGGCGTGGCGCCCGATCGTCACCGGGCCATCGACCACCTGCTCGCAGCGCTCGCCATCGCCCCTCTCCCAGCGCACGACCGGCGACGCGGACGCGGGCGATGTTCCACTCGCCGCGGTGGGGGGCGGGCGCATGTGCTCGCTGCGTTCCTGGCTCATTCTGGCCCTTCGTGGTGCGCGGTCGGCCACAGTCGCCGGACGACCACGCGGCGCTGGCGCGTGGCACATCGCCATGGGCAGGCAGACATAGAACGTCGCAAACGAGGATTCTTCCCGCATTGTCGCGCGCCGCACTCGGGTAAGTATGATGGGGGGGGCCGAACGATGTCAACGCACGCGCCGCCGGGGCACCAAACGCTCCTCTACCACGCGCCCCTGCCGACGCCGCTCGGCGAGGCGCACCTGCTCGGCACGGCGCGTGGCCTCGTCGCCATCGCCCTGCCGGACGAGTCGTATGCCGCCGCCCGCGCCCTCCTCGGGCGGCGGCTCGGCCCGTTCGCGATTGAGGAGGCACGCGCGCCGCTCGCCGCCGCCCTGGATCAACTCGCCGCCTACTTCGCCGGGACACGCCGCGCCTTCGATGTGCCGCTCGACTTACGCGGCACCCCCTTCCAGCAGGCGGTCTGGCGGGCGGTGCTGGCGATCCCGTACGGCGAGACGCGCCATTACGGGGCCATCGCGGCGACCATCGGGCGACCTGCGGCGGCGCGCGCGGTCGGCGCGGCCAACGCCGCCAACCCGCTCGCCCCGCTCATCCCCTGCCATCGCCTTGTCGGCACCGACGGCGCGCTGCGCGGCCACCGCTCCGGCCTGGCGGCCAAGCGCTGGCTGCTCGCGCACGAACGGCGCTGCCTAACGCCCGGCGCGCGTGACCCACGCGACACGATCGCGCCATAGCTTCTGGTCCGGCGTCCGGTCGAGCAACACCTCGATGCTGGCGACAATCGCCCCGAATTGCTCCTGCCGAAAGGTGGAGGGGATCAGGATACAGCCGGTGTGCGCGCGCCGTGCCTCGGCCCAGCGTCCCAGGATGGGCAGGAAATCCTTCACGTTCGCGGTCACCAGGATACGGCGGTCGTCGCTGGCAAGGGCCAGGAGCGGCTCGTCACCCAACCCGTCAAGGACGCGCTCCTCAGCGACGGCGCGCACGTCGTGTCCTTGCGCTCGCAGCGGCCTGCCGATGTTGCGTCCCGAGAGATGGGCGTCGAGGAAGAGCCGCAGCACCACTTAATCCGCCGCGAAGAGCGTCGGATACAGGAGGCGCGCGTGCTCGTAATCGATTCGATTGTCGGCGATGGCCCGATCGATCTCGGTCGGATATGCCGCGTAATACGCGAGTGCGAGCCGCAGAGGGGCTTCCGGGAGGTCGCCCGCCGCGAGCAGGAGTTCGACCGAGCCGAAATCCTGGTGCCCCTGTATGGCTTCCCAGACGTCGAACGCGGTGCCGAGCAGCCAAGCCCGTCGGCCATCGTCAGGGCCGCGAAAAGCGATGCCGGGGAACCGCCGCATCCGCATCCCCTCATCGGCCAACGCCTCCACGATGGCACCTTTCGAGCGTCGAGTACGTTGCGCCTCGTGCTCGACCCACTGCTCCATATCGCTCGTGAGACGCATCGTGAATGGCTTCGACTTCACCATCGTTTCATCCCCACTAGGCCGCTCCACTCACTTTGTATTACAGATATTACATCATCCACCGGCGGGTGCCAACCCCGAGGGGCAACCGCTTTGACAAACCACCCGCCCACGCGTTACGTTGCACCCCACTCGCCGTGATGAACTCGTCGCGACACGGTCGCCGACGCGAACGCCGACACGAACGCCGACACGAACGCCATTGAGAGAGGGATAGGACGGATATGCGCGAACTGCGGAGCCAGCGATTGCGGCGGGTCAACCATCAGGGCGACGCCCTGCGCCTCGGGATGAATTGGACCGAAGAGGACCTGGGCAAGCCCCAGATCCTCGTCGAGAGCGCCTACGGCATGGGCCACCCCGGCACCTTCCACTTCCGCCCGCTGATCGAGGAGATCTCCAACGGCGTCTTCGAGGCGGGGGGCAAGCCCGGCGTCTTCTACGTCTCCGACATCTGCGACGGCGTCGCGCAGGCGCACAGCGGCATGAGCTATTCGCTCGTCTCGCGCGACGTGCAGGCCGCGATGATCGAGATCCACGCCCTCGGCCACCCCCACGATGCGATGGTGGCCCTCTCCGGCAACGACAAGTCGATCCCCGCCCACCTCGTCGCGATGGCCCGCTGCGACCTCCCGGCCATCCACCTCCCCGGCGGCACGCAGATGAACGCGCCCGGCTACATCACCTCCGACCAGATGTGGGGGCTGGGCGCGGCGGTGGAGCGCGGCGAACTGCCGCGCGAGCAATTGGAGCGCGACCAGCGCGGCGCCTGCCCCACCTGCGGGGCCTGCCAGTTCATGGGCAGCGCCAGCACCGGGCAGGTGCTCTCCGAAGCGCTCGGCCTCGCCCTCCCCGGCACCGCGCTCATCCCGGCCTCGCTGACGCGCCACATGCGCGTGGCCCGCCAGGTCGGGAAGCAGAGCCTGAAGCTGGTCGAGTGGGATCTGCGCCCGAAGCAGATCCTGACGCGCGAGGCGTTCGAGAACGCCATCGCCCTCCACGCGGCGGTCGGCGGCTCGACCAACAGCCTCCTGCACCTCCCCGCCATCGCCCGCGAGGTCGGCATCAATATCACGATCGACGACTTCGACCGCATCCACCGCCGCGTGCCGGTCCTGGCGAACGCCAAGACGACCGGCCACTACCCGGTCGAATACCTCTGGTACGCGGGCGGCGTCCCCGCCGTGATGCTGGAGATCCGCGATCTGCTGCACTTCGACTGCATGACCGTCACCGGCAAGACGCTCGGCGAGAACCTGGACGAGATCGAGAAGGGGTCCTTCTTCTACGAGACGCGCGGCTACCTGGGCAACGTGAAGGTCGGTGTGCGCGAGGTGATCCGCCCGCGCGACGACGCGTTCGGGCCGGAAGGGGGGATCGCCGTGCTACGCGGCAACCTCGCGCCGGGCGGCGCGGTGATCAAGCACTTCTCGGTGCCGCAAGAGATGCACGTCCACATCGGCCCCGCGCGCGTCTACGACACCGAGGACGCGGCGGTGAAGGCGCTCCTCGACCGCGACGTGAAGCCGGGCGACGTGGTGGTGATCCGCTACGAAGGGCCGCGCGCCAATGGTATGCCGGAGATGTACTACGCCACCACCATCATCGCCGCCAGCCCCGAGCTGACCGCCACCTGCGCCGTGATCACCGACGGTCGCTACTCCGGCGCGGCTAAAGGCCCGGCGGTCGGCCACATCAGCCCGGAGGCGTCGGAGGGCGGACCGATCGCCCTGGTCGAGGAGGGCGACCTGATCGAGATCAACGTCCCCGAACGCCGCCTCGCGATCGTCGGCACGCGCGAAGGCCGCCTCTCGCCCGAACACATCGACACCCTCCTGGCCGAGCGCCGCACCCGCTGGTCCCCGCCGCCGCCGCGCCACACCAGCGGCATCCTCGCGTTGTACGCGAAGGTCGCCGCCGCGCCGGCGGAGGGGGCGTACTTGGCGTAAGGCGTAAGGCGTAAGAGGCTGCGCGGTGGCGGGCGGGCACAAAGTCCGACAGCGAACCCCTCTTACGTCTTACGCCTTACGCCTCCCCACCACTCATAGGAGTACCCCCATGCCCCCACACGACGATCCCCACACCGCCGCTATCGCCAGCGCCGTGGAGGCGCGGCGTGCGGAGATGATTCGCTTATTGCAGGACTTCGTGCGGATTCCGTGCGTCACGGGGGACGAGGGCGCGGTGCAGGAGGTGGTGGCCGCCGCGTTCGCGGAGAGCCGCTTGGCGGTCGAGCGCGTCTCGGCGACGCCGGAGATGATCGCGCCCTACTACGATCACGTCGGGGAGGAGACGCGCTTCGCGAATCGCCCGAACATCGTCGGCGTCCGGCGCGGCACGGGCGGCGGGCGTTCGATCCTGCTCAACGGCCATGTGGACACCGTGGAGAACGGCGACCGGGCAGGCTGGAGCCGCGATCCGCTCGGCGGCGAGGTCGTGGGCGACCGCCTCTACGGGCGCGGCTCCTGCGACATGAAAGGCGGGCTGGTCGCGCACCTCGCCGCGCTCGATGTGCTGGACGCGCTCGGCATCCGCCTGAAGGGCGATGTCACGGTCGCGGCGACCGTTGGCGAGGAGGATGGCGGGGTCGGCGCGCTGGCGGTCATCCTGGCCGGGTATCGGGCCGACGCGGTTCTGATCACCGAGCCGACCCGCCTCGCGCTCGTCCCGGCGCAGGGGGGGTCGCTGGTCTTCCGGCTCACGATCACCGGGCGCGCCGCCCACGCCGCCGTGCGCGACGAAGGGGTTTCGGCGCTGGAAGAGTTCCTGCCGCTTTTCGCGGATCTGCGCGCGCTGGAGCGCGAGCGCAACGCCACGCTCGACCACCCCCTCTACGCCGCCCTCGCCAACAAGGTGCCGATCAATGTCGGCGTCGTCCACGCGGGTAACTGGGCCTCGACCGTGCCGGAAACGCTGGTGGCCGAGGGGCGGATCGGCCTCATCCCCGGCGAAGAGGTCGCGCCTTTCCGCGAGTTCATCCGCGCGCGGCTGTTCGCCGTGGCCGACCGCAGCCCCTGGCTCCGCGAACACCCGCCGACGCTGGAATGGTTCGGCGGCCAGTTCGCCCCGGCCGAGACGCCGACCGATCACCCGTTGTGCCAGGCGGTCAGCCGGGCGCACGAGCGGACGACCGGCACGCCGCCCGCCATCGAGGGGGTGCCCTATGGCGCGGACATGCGCCTCTTCACGCGCATCGGCGACATGCCCTGCGTGATGTACGGTGCGGGCGACGTGAACCAGGCCCACCGCGTGGACGAGTACATCAGCATCCCCGACCTCCTCACCGCGACCAAGACGATCGCGGCGCTGTTGATCGAGTGGTGCGGGGTTGGGGAGGCGTGAGTCGTGAGTAGCTGCGCGGTGGCATCCCGGCACCGCGCCGTCGAGCGGACTTCTACTCACGTCTCACGCCTCACGTCTCACGCCTCACGTACTCATCCAACCGCGCCAGCGCTTCGGGCAGATTGCGCCGCGCGAAGCCGAGCCGGAAGTGGTCGCCGGGATAGTCATATACGGTGCCGGGGAGGAGCATCACGCCGGTTGCCGCGACCAGCTCCTCGGCGAAACGCTCGATCGGCCCGCCCGCCAGGAGACGCGGGAAGCCGATCGGGCCGACCTTCGGGCGGGTCCAGGCGAACCGCTCCGGCCAGCGCGCGAAGAAGGCGTCCACGGCGGGCAGGTTGTCCGCGATCAGCGCCATGCTGCGCGCCAGCACCGCCTCGCGCGCGCGTAGCGCGATGATCGCCAGGGCCTCGCTGGGGGCGCTGTTGCAGATGGTGGTGTAGTCCTTGAAGGCTTGCAGTCGCGCCAGCAAGTCGGCGTCGTGGGTGGCTAGCCAGCCGATCCGCAGCCCCGCCAGCGCGAACGCTTTCGACATCACGCCCAGGCTGAGCGCGCGGTCGTAGCGGTCCACCGCAGCCGGTAGCCGATCGACCGGGTCGTATTCCAAGAGGCGATAGACCTCGTCGGAGAGGAGCCAGGCCCCCGCCTCGCGCGCCAGGTCCACGATCGCGGCCAGGGTCGCGCGGTCGATCGTCGCGCCGGTCGGGTTGTGCGGGAAGTTGATCGCGATCAGGCGCGTGTTCGGGCGCACCGCCGCGCGCAGCGCCGCCAGATCGAGCGCCCAGCCCGCCTCGGCGACCAGCGGCACCAGCGTCACCTCGGCCCCGGTCGCGCGGGCCACCGCATACAGCGATTGATAAGCAGGCCAGATGACGACCGCGTGATCGCCCGGCCCGAGGGTCACGTTGAGGGTCGCGAAGATCGCCTCCTCCGCGCCGCTGAAGACCAGCATCTCCCCCGGCGCGACCCCCGCGTAGAGGCCCGCGATCTCCCGTCGCAAGGCGGGGTGTCCCGGCGACTCGGTATAGCCGAGCGCGAGGTCGTCCCAGCGGGCGCGGCCTTCGTCGTCGGCCAGGGCCAGCAACTCCGGCAGGCGGTAGCCCTCCACATCCGACGAACTGAGCAGATAGGGCGCGTCGAACTCGTAACGCGCGAAGTAGCGTTCCAACTTGAACTCGGCGATCCGCACGATGACCCTCCCCTGCCGTGTCCGTCGCGCCCGCCACGTCTCCCCGGTCGGGTCACGCCGCTAGTGCGCCGTTCCTCACTTGCGGTAGACTTCCGGCCTCACCTGAAGCGAGGAAGGAGGCCGCCATGCCGAAGGTTATCAGGGCCCGCGAGCCGCAGGATGCCCGCGAGGAGCGGCGCATCCGCCG
>JAABUN010003263.1_pt1 | contig 25689 bp, 23 predicted proteins | sample 5559311 | NCBI WGS metagenome assembly JAABUN01 (sample SAMN10711877, study PRJNA513370) | rock metagenome | isolation source: Antarctica rocks | place: Antarctica: Victoria Land, Siegfried Peak sud
ATCGAATGAGGCGACCCGTCGGCTTGGGTGACCACTAACGCCGGAAGCCTCCGCTCGGCGAGTAACTGTGCCGCCTCGAGTGCATTCGTCTCCAAGTCGACCAGCGGGGTCTCTTCTGCCATCTGCTCGGCGTGCACCGCTCCAGCGTACGCTCCGACTCCGGCGCTGGGTGCTGATCGCCGCACGGGCGTGGTGGGTCGAGGGAGAGGTCATCGGTCTGCCTGTCGTCGTCGATGGACTCGCTCAGCGCGTGCTGAGCGAGATTGCCGACCAGACTTCCCGGCACACCAGAGATATTGGGAACGTATAGCAGCGCTGATCATAGCCGATCGACCGCGCAGCATGATGCTGCTTCCAGATCAAGGAATTTCACCGCGGCGTGCCAAACCCGCAATGGGGTGGGAGGCCAGCACGCACGGCGGTCTGCACGCACCGGTGAACGTGTATGGGGTAGCGCCGGTCGAATCCGGCGGCGGGCTACTTGTTCGGACCTGTCGTTGTCAGATCAGTCTTTGACCACGATGCCGTCCTCGTCGCAGAAGACGGTGCTGCCTGGCATGAAGGTGACGCCGGCGATGTTGAGGGCAATGTCGACCTGACCGGCCCCGGTCTTGCCGCTCTTGGCGGGGTTGGTGCCGAGAGCCTTGATCCAAATCGGCAGCGCGCTCAAAGCCACGGAGTCCCGGACGGCGCCGTGGATGACGAGGCCGGCCCAGCCTCGGTCCACCGCGATCCCGGCGATGATGTCACCCACCAGGGCGGAGCGGTACGAGCCGCCGCCGTCGACCACCAGCACTTTGCCCTGGGGCGATGCGTGCTCGGCCAAGGTCTGCTTGAGCAGGGCGTTGTCCTCGAAGCACTTGAGCGTCGCCACCTCCCCGGAGAATCGTGCTCTTCCTCCGAAGGAGCGGAACGGGAGCGCCACCGAGGCGAGCTGATTCCGTAGAGGTCGATCAGGTCGGCAGTTGCTTCAGGGTCGCCGCTGGAGCCGGGGTCAGCCATGATGCCTGTCGTGGTGATGGTCGTTGGGTTTGACGGCGAGAACGTGGCAGGGGCCTGCATCAGGATGCGGTGAGCATTACTGCCGAGCAACATCTTGCCGACCGCGGTGCGGTGACGGATGCCGATGACGCAGAGGTCGGCGTCCACCTCGTTCAGCAGGTCCACCATCTCCTCTGAGGCCTCACGACCGCGGACTTCTTGGCGGATGGTGAACTCGACTCCTGCTTCAGTGCAGGTGGTGCGCACCCAGTCGAGATCGGCCGGCTGGGCGAAGCCGGGGTCGGCGAGAGCGTCGCCGCGGGAGGTGTTCAGCACGATCAGGGAGCTGTTGCGGTGCTTCGCCTCCTCGATACCGGCCAGCAGGGCCGCTTGTCCCGGTGCGCTTGGCGCGTAGCCGACCACGACGATCATGGGTTGCTGCCTCCAGAATCGGACGACTGCTTCGGGTGTTCGGCTGCAGCGCGGCGCGGCAGTCGATGCTCGACCAGCGGATAGATCAGCGGCCAGACGAGGACGATGACGATGATCACGTAGACGGTGCAGGCCAGCGGTGACAGGGCGAACTGGCCGGTTGCGACGTCGACGCCGCCCAGCAGCCCGCGGGGGCTGCCGCTGGCCAACTGCAGGGCGCGACGACCCTGGAGCTCGATCAGCGGGCCCATGATCACGCCGACGATCAGCGGCAGGACCGGGAAACCGAAGCGGCGCATGCCGAAGCCGATGATGCCCAGGCCGAGCAGGAGGATCAGGTCGAAGGGCGACCCGTTCACCGCGTAGGCGCCCATAGCGGCGAAAAACAAGATGCCGGCGTAGAGGTACGGCCGGGGGATCTGCAGCAGCTTCGCCCACAGCGGGGCCAGTGGCAGGTTCAGGACGACGAGCAGGGTGTTGCCGATGAACAGGCTCGCCAGCAGCGCCCAGACCAGCCCGCTCTCGCGCTCCAACAGCAACGGCCCAGGCTGGATGCCGTACGACGTCAACGCCGCCAGCAGGACCGCTGCGGTGGCGTTCGTCGGCAGGCCGAGGGACAGCATCGGCACGAAGGTGCCGGCCGCCGATGCGTTGTTGGCGGCTTCCGGTCCAGCGACGCCCTCAATGGCGCCGTGGCCGAACTCTTCGGGGTGCTTGCTCAGCCGCTTCTCGACGATGTAGGACAAGAAGGTGGGAATCTCGGCGCCCCCGGCCGGTACGGCGCCGAACGGGAAGCCGAGCGCGGTCCCGCGCAGCCACGGTTTCCAGGACCGCTTCCAGTCCTGCTTGCCCATGAACGGCTGGCCGACGGGAATCACGTCGGCGGCGTTGCGGCGCAGGTGAGCCGACACCCACAGTGCTTCGCCGAGGGCGAAGATGCCCACCGCGACGACGACCACGTCGACGCCGTCGCCGAGCTGGGCGACGCCAAAGCTCAACCGTGACTGTCCGCTGGTGTTGTCGATACCGATGAGGCCGATGGCGAGGCCGATCATCAAGGCGGCGAAACCGCGGATCCGGGATGATCCCAGTACGGCGGTGACAGCGATGAAGGCCAGCAGAATCACCGCGAAGTACTCCGGTGCCCCCATCGAGATGGCGAACCTGGTCATCACCGGGGCGGTGAACACCACCAGTAGGGTGCCGATGGTGCCAGCGACGAACGAGCCGATCGCGGCGGTGGCCAGCGCCTGCGCCGCCCGCCCCGCCTTCGCCATCAGGTTGCCCTCGATGGCGGTCACCACCGACGACGACTCACCGGGTGTGTTCAGCAGGATCGATGTGGTCGAACCCCCGTACATCCCCCCGTAGAGGATGCCGGCCAGCATGATCATGGCGCCGGTGGGTTCGAGCCCGTAGGTGATGGGCAGCAGGAGCGCGACAGTCATCGCCGGTCCGATGCCGGGCAGTACCCCGACTGCCGTACCGACGGTGACACCGATCAGCGCCAGCAGCAGGTTGACGGGGGTAGCGGCGGTGACGAAGCCGTCCAGCAGGAGTTGGAGGTTGTCCATTACAGGATCCCCTGCAGGATGCCGGCGGGGAGGTTGACGCCCAGGCCGATGGCGAAACCGTAGAAAGTACCGAGCGACAGAGCTGCTGCGATGAACAGGTCCCGGACGAAGTGTCGGCTGCCGAGCGCCAGCGCCGACCCGTAGAACAACAGGCCGCCGCTGATGACCCACCCGAGTGAGTCAATGAGCACGATGTTGACGACGAAGACCCCGATCAGGAGCAGCACGGTCTTGAGGTCCATCCGGGAGTCGAGATCGACGTCTTCGCCGCTGTCGGCCTCGGCGCGGTCGCCCCTGCGGATTGCGATCGCCAGGGCCACGGCCAAGAGAAGCGACACCACCCCGACCAGGAGGGGTGCCGGCCGTGGTCCGAGCGGGTCGACGCCGGTGCGGTTGTTGCTTAGGGTGCTGGCGTCGACCAGCAAGACGATGCCCATCAAAGCCAGAAAGGCGCAAGGGACGAGCTCGACCAGCGGCTGTCGGGTCCTGCTGTCGACCGCCAGCTCGTGGCTCATGCCAGGCCGAGCTTGGTCAGCACGTCCTCGACGCGCTTCGTCTGGTCGCTCAGGTAGGTGGCGTACTCGCCACCGGTCACGAATGCGTCGGTCCAGCCGTTCTTGGTGAGGACCTCTTTCCATTCCGGACTGTCGTGCATCTTGGTCATCGCCGAAACCAGAGCGGCCTTGTCGCTGTCGCTGATGCCCGGAGCGGCGACCACACCGCGCCAGTTGGTGAACTCCAGATCGATCCCGGACTCCTTCAGGGTGGGCGCGTCGACGGCCTCGACCCGGGAGGGACCGCTGATCGCGAGTACGCGGACCTGGCCCTTCTCGATCTGGTCCAGGAACTCACCGAAGCCGGACGCCGCGAAAGCCACCTTGCCGCCCAGCACCGCCGGCAGCAGGTCTCCGCCACCGTCGTAGGAGATGAAGTTGACCTGCTTAGGATCGATACCGACGGTTTGCGCTAGCTGCATGGGCAGCAGATGGTCAGGCCCGCCCGGAGAGGAGCCGCCGCCGACGGCCATGCTCTTCGGGTCCTTCTTCCAGGCCGCCATCAACTCCTCGATGGTCTTGTACGGGGAGTCCTTCGTCACCACGATGGCACCGGACTCCTCGATCAGCTTGGCGATCGGTGTGGTCTGGTCGAGCTTGGTGTCGGTCTTGTTGGTGTACTGGGCGCCCACCACACCCAGGCCCATCATCATCAACAGCTTGCCGTTGCCCTTCTCAGACACCGTCCGCGACAAGCCCACGGTGCCGCCGGCCCCGGCCAGGTTGAACACCTCGACGTTGTCCGTGGCCTTTATGTCATCCATCACCTTGGCCGCGGCCCGAGCGGTGGTGTCGTACCCGCTGCCCGCAGTGTTGGGCACCATGAACCGCAGGCCGGCCACCGGCTGAGAGGCGCTCCCACCCGGACCAGCAACCTCCTCCTTCTGAGCGGTGGCACCACAGCCGCTCAGCAAGAGCGCGCCAGCCGCGAGCATGCCGAATCCGAGCCTGAGATTCTTGAACATCGTTGTCCTCCAGATTGTGCGTGAACGGTATTCAGTGAGCCTGACGGCTTCAGCCGCGGTCTGTCTATTTGTGGTCACGATGAAAGTTGTGGTCATTGTGGTCGCTGTCGCGTTCGCCATGGAGCGGCCGCCGGGGGCCAGAATGGAGCAACGGAGCCGAAGGAGGGGTGCTGATGGCAGTGATCGGCAGACTCTCTCTGGCGACCCAGCTGGTGATCGTGCAGCTGATCTTGATCGCGGCGGTGTTGCTTGCCGTGTCGGCGGTCTCGGTCGAGCAAACCCGGGCCACGTTCGAGCGGGTCGAGGGACGCCGGGTGCTGGCCTTGGCCGAAAATTTGGCGGCCAACCCCACCGTGCGCCTGGTACCCGTCAACCAGGCCGGCTCTCCGCTCCCGGCGACCGTGACTGGCCTCCAGTCGACCACCGGAGTCGACCTTGCCGGAATCGCCGACCTCAACGGCATCTTCGTGGTGAGTACGGACCCGCGACTGGACGACACGGCTCTGCCGTGGCCAGCGGCCTTGGCCGAGCCGCAGCGAGCCTGGTCAGGGGTCATCGCCATCCGCGGTTCCGACTTTGTGGTGGCGGCAGTGCCCATCCTGTCCAACCCTGACCGGGACGGCGTGCCGATCCGCCAGCTGGGAATCGCTATCGCCGCCCAGCAGAACCTGAGTCGCTGGTCATCGTTGGCTGCCGCCGCCCCGACGCTTCTCACCTACCTGGGAGCGGCCATGGTGTTGGGCATCGTGGGTTCGCTGCTGTTGGCCCGATGGATCAAACGGCAGACGCTGGGCATGGAGCCCGCCGACATGGTGGCGCTGGCCGAACAGCGGGAGGCCATCTTTTCCGGTATCGCCGAGGGCGTCATCGCCTTGGACACCCGGCAACAGATCACCTTCGTCAACCCGCTAGCGACCACGCTCTTATCGCTGCCGGCCAACCCCATCGGCCAGAGCCTGAGCGACCTCGGGATCAAAGAACGCCTGCGCGACGTCTTGACCGACACCGGCCAGCACGACCCCGACGAAGTAGTGATCCGGGCCGGCCGGGTGCTGGTGCTGAACCGGATGCCGGTCGTGCATGACGGTCGCCCGATCGGCTCCGTGACGACTCTGCGGGACCGTACCCAGCTGGCCCAGGTGGAAAGTGAGCTGGGAGCATTCCGCGGCACCACGGATCTGCTGCGCGCCCAGGCTCATGAGTTCGCCAACCAGCTGCACACCATCTCAGGCCTCATCCAGATCGGCGACTACGACGAGGTCGTCAGCTTCGTCGACACCCTGGTCGAGAAGCGGGCCTCACTGGACCTGACCATCGCACGCCGGGTGCAGGACCGGTCGGTGGCCGCCCTGCTCGTGGCGAAAGCCGCTGTGGCCGCCGAGAAGAAGGTGACCCTGCGGGTCAGCGACCAGACCGGGCTGACACCACTAAAGAATGAGTCATCCTTCGACGTGGCGACCGTGCTCGGCAACTTGATCGACAATGGGATCGACGCCGTCGTCACCGAAGGTGGAGCCGACCCGTGGGTACGCGTTGAGATTCGTCAGTCCGACACCTCAGTCGAGCTCGTCGTCGCCGACTCCGGGCCTGGCATTGACGCCAAGCTGGCGACCGAGATCTTCGAACACGGTTACACCACCAAGGCGGCCCAGGGCGGCGATCGCGGTATCGGTTTGGCGCTGACCCTGCTGATCTGCAACCGCCGCGGCGGTGAAGTGGATGCCCACAACACCGCCGACGGTGCCGAGTTCATCGCCCGGATGAGCGTCGCTCTCGCCGTCGAGACGCCCGAAGCCACGCCCGAGCGGGCTGCTTCATGATCTCGGTGGTGGTCATCGACGACGACTTCCGCGTCGCCAAGATCCACAGCAGCTTCATCTCCCGGGTGGACGGATTCGAGGTGGCCGGTGTGGCGCACTCGGGAGCCGACGCCCTCACCATGATCGGGCGGATCGAACCCGACCTGATCTTGTTGGATCTCTATCTGCCTGACATCTTCGGGCTGGACCTGCTCAACCAGCTACGGGTCCAAGGGCTCCAGAGCGACGTGATCGTCATCAGTGCAGCCAACGAGTCAAAAACCGTGCAGCAAGCCGTCCAGCTCGGTGTCACCAACTACCTGCTCAAGCCGTTCAGCTTCGCCGACCTCAAGCTGCGCCTGGACGACTACCTGGTGCAGCGAACGTCCCGCCATCCGCACCGATTAGGTGACCAGTCTGAGATCGACCGGCTCTTCGGACGCGGAGGGCAGTCGCCGCTCGAACAGCTTCCGAAAGGCATGAGCACCGAGACGGCGCGGCTGATCCTGACCGAGCTAGCCAACAGCCCGACCGCTCTGTCGGCGCTGGAATGTGCAGAGCTCGTGGGGGTCTCCCGCGTCAGCGCCCGGCGTTACCTTGAGCACTACGCAGTCGTAGGGGTGACCACCGTGAGCCTTCGCTACGGCAATGCGGGCCGGCCCGAACGACGCTACTCGCTGGTCTCCAGCCCGGAGAGCCGTTCCTGAGATTGGTTTCGGCACGCGGTATCGGACGGGAACCCGTTCCTTCGGGAGCTTGGTCGATCGCGTCCCGGTGGGTCCTTCCCATCACACAAACCTGAAGACGCCCGCGCGTTCGGCTGCCGGTGGGCCGTTTCTCAGCACATACCTGAAGACGGCACCTGCGCCACGCGACCAGCGCAATCAGCCATCACTACTGAGACCTCCTCGCGTCGGACCACGAATCACCTCAGGCAGGCTTCTCTCGTAACTCGCCCGACTATTTGGGATAGATCGTGCGATTCGACCGGGCAGTCGCGGCTCAAACTCTCTCAGTCTTCGCGGTCGGCGCGCTCGTCGTTAGTGCACGGGCCATGCGAGGCGCCGTCAGCCCTCCACCTCGTGTTGTTGCAGGTCGTTGGTGATCAGGCCGAGGGTCTCCAGCTCATCGGTGAAGCCGGCGCCGTCGGCGGCGTACAGCCAGGGAACGGCGTCGTTACGCGGATGCTCCTTGGTGGCGCTGCCCGCGAGTACGGCCTCGCCGGGGGTGAGCTGCCGGATGCACACGGCCGCCACGTTGTTGTGGTGAGCCAGGGAGAACTCGGTGTAGATGGTTTCGTCGTGCTGCCCGTCGTCTCCGACCAGCAGCCATTTGATGTCGGGAAACTCTTGCGATAGCCGGGCCAGGCTGCTGTTCTTGTGAGCCTGTCCGCTGCGAAACCATCGATCCGCGGTGGGACCCCAGGCGGTGAGCAGCAGGGCACCCGGAGGATAGAGATTGCGCGACAGGAAGCGGCTTAACGTGGGAGCGACATTCCAGGCGCCGGTGGAGAGGTAGATCACGGGTGCCGTGCGGTGCGCGGTGGTGACCCGCTCATAGAGCACAGGCATGCCCGGTGTGGTGGCCCGCGCGTGCTCGTTCACCACGAAGGTGTGCCACGCCGCTAGCAGCGGCCGCGGCAGGGCGGTCACCATGACGGTGTCGTCGATATCGGACACGAGTCCGATCTCGGCGTGCGGATCGACGATGAAGACTCGGGCGTCCATCACCTCTGACCCCTCGGAGCTTAAGCCGATGGTGTGCCAGCCGGGTTCTAGGTCGACCTCCACCACGACGTCCACGATCCCGCTGCGATCGGCCGTCACCTCGTGCGACGACCCACCGGCGTCAACGTGTACGGTGGCGCCCTCCACCGGAACACTGGTGAAGCTGCGCCAGCCACGCGAGCCGGTCGGCTGCGGCGTCCGCGAGCCACGCTTGGACTCATTCGTCAACAGCACTCGGCCCAGCACCCGAACCCACGTGGTCGATCCGTAGCACGTATAGGGGATGACGGCAGCCCGATAACCGTTGGCGCGGGCCCTTTTTGCCCGCCAACGTACGATCGCGTGGTCGACCCGAAAGGCGCGGTTTACCGATTCCATGCCAGCATTCTGCCCCCCGGCTCGCAGCTACTCGCCAGCGCTCCGGCGCAGGACCTCGCTCAGCCGTTCCGCAGCGGCGATCACGGCGGGCGCATGCAGCCGCCCGGGTTGCCGGGAAAGCCGCTCGATCGGTCCCGAAACACTCACCGCGGCGATCACCTTGCCCGACGGAGAACGAACCGGAGCCGACACCGAAGCCACGCCGGCCTCGCGTTCGCCCACGGAGTGGGCCCAGCCTCGACGGCGGACGGCCGCCAACGCGACCGCGGAGTAGCGACTGCCGCGCAGGCCGCGCTGCATCCGATCAGGCTCTTCCCAGGCCAACAAGATCTGAGCCGCCGAGCCGGCCGTCATGGTCAGCTGCGTCCCGACCGGGACACTGTCGCGTAGACCTGACATCCGTTCCGCTGTCGCCACGCAGATGCGATAGTCGCCTTGGCGCCGGAACATCTGCGCTGACTCGCCGGTGATGTCGCGCAGGCGGGCCAGGACCGGACCGGCGGTGGCGAGCAGGCGGTCCTCGCCGGCGGCCGAGGCGAGCTCGCCCAGCCGCGGTCCGAGGATGAAGCGGCCCTGCAGATCCCTGCTGACCAGCCGGTGGTGTTCAAGAGCGACGGCCAACCGGTGGGCGGTCGGTCGAGCCAGCCCGGTGGCAGCCACGAGACCTGCCAACGTGGTGGGACCAGTCTCCAACGCACCCAGCACCAGGGCGGCTTTGTCGAGAACGCCAACACCGCTAGAGTTGTCCATGCCTTGATACTGTCGTCTCGGATACTGGAATGCAAGTCTGAAGCGATGATCGTAACGCTTCGATGATCCAGGTCGTCGGACCAGTAACCTGGCCACGGAAATCCAAGCGAGGAAAGAAGTCGTCATGGGCAGGACATTGAGTGAGAAGGTGTGGCAGGACCACGTCGTTCGGACGGCCGACGGTGAGCCGGATCTGCTGTTCATCGATCTGCATCTGGTGCACGAGGTCACCAGTCCCCAGGCTTTCGACGGTCTGCGGCAAGCTGGCCGTGGGGTCCGCCGCACCGATCTCACTCTCGCCACCGAGGACCACAACACGCCGACGCTCAACATCGACCAGCCGATCGCCGACCCGGTGTCGCGGACCCAGGTCGACACGCTGCGTGCCAACGCCGCCGAGTTCGGCGTCCGGATCCATAGCCTGGGCGACATCGATCAGGGCATCGTCCACATCATCGGTCCGCAGCTGGGGCTGACTCAGCCGGGCATGACGGTGGTCTGCGGTGACTCGCACACCGCCACACATGGCGCTTTCGGCGCCATTGCTTTCGGCATCGGTACTTCGGAGGTCGAGCATGTGCTGGCCACGCAGACCTTGTCACAGGGGCGGCCAAGAACTATGGCCGTGAACGTGAACGGCGAGCTGCCGCCCGGTGTCACGGCGAAGGACATCGTGCTGACGCTGATCGCCAAGGTAGGCACCGGCGGTGGCCAGGGCTACATCGTGGAGTACCGCGGCAGCACCATCGAGGCCTTGTCGATGGAGGGGCGGATGACCATCTGCAACATGAGCATCGAGTGGGGCGCCAAGGCCGGCATGATGGCACCCGACGAGACCACTTTCGCTTACGTGCAAGGCCGTCCGCACGCCCCGACGGGTGCCGACTGGGACGCCGCCGTGGAGTACTGGCGGACCCTCACGTCAGATCCCGACTCGACCTTCGATGCCGAGGTTGATCTTGATGCCACCCAGCTGACCCCGTTCGTGACCTGGGGCACCAACCCCGGCCAGGGCGTGCCGCTCGGAGCCCAGGTGCCTGATCCCGAAACCTTCCCGGAGGAGGCCGACCGCACCGCCGCTACCAAAGCCTTGGAATACATGGCGCTCTCGCCGGGGCAGAGGATGCGCGACATCGCCGTGGACACCGTTTTCCTCGGCTCGTGTACCAACGGCCGGATCGAGGACCTGCGCGCGGCGGCTGCCGTGATCAAGGGCCGACACGTCGCCGAGCAGGTGCGGATGCTCGTGGTCCCGGGCTCGGCCCGGGTGCGGTTGCAGGCGGAGGCCGAAGGTCTCGACATCGTGTTCACCGAAGCCGGTGCGGAGTGGCGAGCGGCGGGGTGCTCGATGTGCCTGGGCATGAACCCCGATCAGCTCGCCCCCGGCGAACGCGCCGCCTCCACCTCGAACCGCAACTTCGAGGGCCGGCAGGGCAAGGGCGGCCGTACCCATCTCGTGTCGCCGCCCGTCGCCGCCGCCACCGCGGTGATCGGCAAGCTCAGCGCCCCCGCGGACCTGTGACCCGGATCCTGTAGGAGACACCAGATATGGACAAGTTCGTCACCCACACCGGCACCGCCCTGCCGCTGCGGCGCAGCAACGTCGACACCGATCAGATCATCCCGGCGGTCTATCTCAAGCGGGTCACCAAGACCGGTTTTGAGGACGGGCTGTTCGCTGCCTGGCGGATGGACCCCAGCTTTGTGCTCAACCAGCCGCAGTACGCCGGCGCCACGATCTTGATTCCCGGCCCTGACTTCGGCACCGGATCCTCTCGCGAGCACGCGGTGTGGGCGCTGCAGAACTACGGCTTCAAGGTCGTCATCGGCTCACGTTTCGGCGACATCTTCCGGAGCAACTCCGGCAAAGCCGGGTTGTTGGTGGCGGTGGTTGATCACAAGATCATCGAGGAGCTTTGGGAGTTTGTCGAAGCCAGCCCCAGTACGCCCCTCGTGGTGGACTTGCAGGAGCAGCAGATCACTGCGGACGGATTCCATGCTGACTTCGAGATCGACGGGTACACCCGGTGGCGCTTGCTGGAAGGTTTGGACGACATCGGGCTCACTTTGCAGCAGGTACACGAGATCGACCGCTTCGAGCTGACCCGACCGGCGTTCTTGCCAAAAACCCTGCCAGCCAAGGTCGAAACGCCCGGCTAAGCCGCTGAAGCGGGCATACTTCCTTACGACACGAGGAAAATGCCGCCGGGGTGATTGTTTGTCGGCGCCTTGTTCCCTACCGTGGGTCCTGCAGGCGTATCGTACGGCTGCCCAAGAACCCAACCAGGCTTGGAAAGTGTTTCAGGAGGGAAGCCGTGAACAAGGCTGAATTGATCGAGGCGCTCTCGGCCCACTACGACGGCAGTAAGGCCGAGGCGGGCAAGGCACTCAACGCGGTGGTGGAAACCATCACCCATAAGACAGCGGCGGGCGAGAAGGTCTCGATCACCGGCTTCGGAGTCTTCGAGAAGGTTCAGCGTTCGGCCCGGATGGTGCGCAACCCGCGCACCGGAGAGCGCAAGCGCGCCAAGGCGACTGCCGTACCGCGATTCCGCGCGGGCACCGAGTTGAAAGCATTTGTGTCGGGCGCCAAGAAGGTCCCGAAGGCGGCGGCAGTGAAGAAATCTACGCCGGTGAAGGCTACGGCCGCGGCGATCACGTCGGCCGTGAGCAAGACCGCCGCCAAGACGGCGGCCGCAGCGACCACCAAGGCACCAACTACCAAGGCCACCAAGGCCACGCCAGCCAAGACGGTTGCGAAAAAGGCGAACGCTACCAAGGCCACGACGCCGGCCGCGAAGAAAACCGTAGCAACCAAGAAAGCCCCGGCAACGAAAGCCCCGGCAACGAAGTCCTCGGCAGAGACGACCACGACGGCTAAGAAGTCGCCGACCAAGAAGGCCACCGCCAAGCGCTGACCGCGATAGTTCACCGCCGGCAACGGCACTTGCCGCCTATGGGCGGTGCGCCGAGTGGAGTTCGGCTACCGCCAGGCGGCAAGCACGGCATCGCCGGCTAGGACCGCATGCAGTTGCTGACCGGTGTGCGTTGCGGGCCTTGCCCGCTCGACACTACCGGGGGGCAGTCGAACTCGGATACCGTCTGCGGTGATGGCGCGGCGCTCCGGTGACGCTGGGATTGGCTCTGCGACCGTGATGACCGTGTAGTGACCCAGTTGACCAGTGCCTGGATCAACGACCTGGGCCGTGGCCGCGCCCAAACCCAGCCCGAAGGCATCGGCAAGATCAACTTCGGTGTCCACGTCGCGGCGCGCGTCAGAGACCGATGCGCCCAGCGCGGAATCGGTCAAGGCAACGGCTCCGGACTGATGATGGGCCGCGGCCGACCGGCCTTGGAAGTGCGGTTCCAGGGGGACTTCGTGGGCGATCATCATCGTGGTGCCGGTGCCGGAAGCGTCGGCCAGGAATGATCGACGGTGCTCTAGCGAGGCTGTCAGCACCCGGCGGACGGAGTCGGAGGTGAGCGCGGGCAGATCACCGACACAGGCCAGCACGGAGGAGTATCCGTCCGCGCTCAGGGCTTCCGCTCCATGATCAAGAGCGCCGTTCATGCCCGTCCGGTGCGACTCCGGCAGCACCCGTACGCGGATCCCGCACCTCATCAGCCGGGACTCCAAGGATGGCTGATCACTCACGACCATGATCTCCTCGACCGCGCCAGCGAGGGCGGCGAGCGTGTCCACCGCCATGGTCCAGGCCAGCCGGCGGCGCAGGGGGGCGGCAACGGTATCGAAGCGCGACTTCGCCAACTCCGCCGGCTTCAAGGCCACCAGCGCAGCAATCCGCCGAGCGGTCTCCGGGGTATCCATGATCAGCGATGCTGTCACGTTCGCTTAAGGTGTTGCCACTCCGACCGCCTCGACTCCGTGACTCGAGACGAACCAGCCGGAGACACGCACCCAGGAGGTGACGCATGGCCGAGTCAGTCGCCGCCCGCGGTCATGATGCGACTGCGCCGCTGTCGCGCGCCACCAACGAGCCGGCGTCGCGGGCGCTCTTTCGGCTCGTCTGGGGCCTTAACTTCTTGCTGAAGCGGGTCACCAACCGCGTCTGGCTGGACCAGCAAAAAGTGCCAGCTACCGGTGGCGCGGTCTTCGTGGTGAACCACATCTCCAACATCGATCCGCTCGCCTTCGGCCAGTACGTCGCCTGGTCGGGTCGGTGGCCGCGACTTCTCGGCAAAGCTTCAGTGTTTCGGGTGCCGGTGCTCGGACGCATCTTGTTGGCTTGCGAGCAGATTCCGGTGGAACGCGGCAACTCCCGGGAGGCGGCGCACGCACTCGACCAGGCGGTGGCCGCAGTTATCGCCGGCAAGTGCGTCACGGTGTACCCCGAAGGCACCATCACGCGCGACCCCAATCTCTGGCCGATGACCGGCAAGAGCGGCGCGGCCCGGATTGTCTTCGAGAGCGGCTGTCCAGTGATCCCTTTCGGGCAGTGGGGAGCGCAGGATCTGATGCCTGGCAGCGACCCCAGCTTTCCGAGATTCTTTCCCCGCAAGACGTTGCGGGTCAAGGCCGGCGATCCCGTCGATCTGGATGATCTGCGCGGCCAACCGCGGTCGGCGGCCGTCTTGGCCGAGGCAACCGACCGGATCATGGATGCGATCACTGAGCTGGTCGCCGATCTGCGCGGGGAGGAGCCGCCAGCCGTACGGTTCGATCCCCGCGCCTCCACCACGACCAAGCCGCCGGCCGAGGGCCCGCTATGACGCCAACCCCCGGCCGGCGCCCCGCCCGCGTTGCGGTGATGGGCTCCGGCTCCTGGGGCACGGCCTTTGCTCTGGTAGTCTCGGATGCCGGTCACCCGGTCACCATGTGGGCGCGGCGGCCGGAGCTCGCCGCCCGCATCAACCGCGATCACCGCAACGTCGACTACTTCCCGTCGATCGCGTTACCGGAGTCGTTGGTGGCCGTCAGCGATGCCACCCAGGCCATGGCGGGGGCGGACTTCGTCGTGTTGGCCGTGCCGTCGCAGTCACTGCGCGCCAATCTGGGGGAGTGGACCATCCCGGCCGCGGCGTCGGTGGTCAGCTTGGCCAAGGGCATCGAGCTCGGTACCGGTCTGCGGATGAGCGAGGTGATCGCCGAGGCCGCGGGGGTGCAGTCGGAACGGATCGCGGTGGTCACCGGCCCGAACCTCGCTCGTGAGATCGCCGAACGGCAGCCGTCCGCCAGCGTGGTGGCCAGCGCCGCCGAGCGCACCGCCGAAGCGCTGCAGGGCATCTGTCATACGCCGCGCTTTCGGGCCTATACCAACACCGATGTGGTGGGCTGCGAGCTCGCGGGCGCCACCAAGAACGTGATTGCGCTGGCCGTCGGGATGGCGGTCGGGATCGGCCTCGGCGCCAACGCCACGGCTTCGGTGATCACCCGGGGCCTCGCCGAGACCACCCGGCTGGGCGTGGCTCTGGGTGCTGACCCGTACACGTTCTCCGGTCTGGCGGGGCTGGGAGATTTGGTCGCGACTTGCTCATCACCGCTGTCGAGGAACCGTACGTTCGGCGAAGAGCTGGGCAAGGGCCGGACGGTGGCCGCGATCACCGCGTCCACCCGCCAGGTCGCCGAAGGAGTGAAGTCCTGCGCCTCGATTCAGGCCTTGGCCGATCGGCACGGGGTCGAAATGCCCATCGTGGAACACGTCGCTGCCGTGATCGCCGGCGATCTGTCGCCCACCGAGATGATCACGGCGCTGATGTCGCGCTCGGCCAAGCGGGAGCGCGACTGATCGACCCGATGGCCGTTAGACAGCGTCGAGGGCCCGCTCCAGATCGGCCCAGAGGTCCTCGACGTGCTCGATGCCGACCGACATGCGGACCAGACCTTCCGGCACGGTCGGCAGCTCACCGGCCCAGCGGCGCCGCCGTTCGAAGGTCGATTCCACCCCACCCAGGCTGGTTGCGAACACCCAGATTTTCGCGGCGTCGATGAAGCGGATCGCAGCCTTGGCGTCGGCCAGGTCGACCGCCAGCACGGACCCGTAACCCGACATGGTCCGACCGGCCAGCTCGTGACCAGGATCGGTGGTCAGGCCCGGAAAGCGCACCCTCGACACCTGCGGGTGGGCGGCCAGGCGGTCGGCCAGAATCGCAGCGTTCGACTGTGCCTGGTGCAGCCGGACGGCCAGCGTACGGAGGCCGCGGAGGACGAGATAGGCCTCCATCGTCCCGGGCGTCGACCCGTGCAGCGAACGCGTCGCTTTGATGCGTTCGAACAGCTCATCGGCGTCGGTCTTGACCACCAGCGCACCCAGCAAGGCGTCCGAGTGGCCCGACATGAACTTCGTCGCCGAGTGCAAGACGATGTCAGCACCCACACCGAGCGGCTGCTGCAGGAGCGGGGTAGCGAAGGTGCTGTCCACCACGAAGAGCGTCGTCTCGGGCAGGGCGGCGCCCAGCGTGGGCAGGTCCGCCACCTCGATCATCGGGTTGGTGGGCGACTCCATCCACACCAGGTCGGCACCGTCAGCCGCCGCCAAGACCGCGGCGGTGTCCGCGACATCCACCTGGCGGACGGTGAGTCCCGTGAGCCGGGCTCGCTCCTGCATGGCGGAGGCGACACCGAGGTAGCAGTTGTAGGGGATGACGACCGTGGCGGCGGGCGGCAGCAGCTCGATCACCGCGTGCGCCGCGGCCATCCCCGTGGCGTACGTCAGGGCGCGTCCCCCCTCCAACGCCCCGATCGTCTCTTCGAGCGCCTGCCAGGTCGGGTTGTCGTAGCGCCCGTAGCCCATTTCCCCCTGGCCAGCGTCGTGGGCGCCGACGTAGGTCGAGGCAAAGACGGGTGCCTGGTTGAGTGGCGCATCGACGGCCGCAGCGGGACGCCCCCGGGTGACGGCGAGCGTCTCGGCCCGCAACGTTCGCGAGTCTGAGGGGCTGGGCGAGGTGGGTGACGTCATGGCAACCAGTCTTGCGCGTCGTCTCCACCCGGGCCTAGCCGCCCGGGTAGGGTCACCCTTGACAGCGGCGGCGACCCCCCCGTCAGCTGAACCGGAGGCACACCGATGATCGAGATTGACCCGTTGGACGCCGCGTCGTCCGAGGGCAGTCGGCCTCGGGTCGCGGTGATCTTCGGCGGCATCAGCAGCGAGCACGGCGTGTCCTGCCTGACCGCGGCCGGAGTGTTCGGCGCGTTGGACCCGCAACGCTATGACGTCATCGGCCTGGGTATCACCGCGAGCGGTCGCTGGGTCGTGGTCGACCAGCAGACGATCGGGGAGCTGAAGGTGCGCGACGGGCAACTGCCCGCGCTCAGCGAGAATGCGGCCGACGCCCTGCTGCTGCGATCATCGGTGGGCGGGGAGCTCGCCGTGCGTAACCACGGAGGGTTGTCGCAGCTGGGTCCAGTCGACGTGGCGTTCTCCTTACTGCACGGACCTTTCGGTGAGGACGGCACCATCCAGGGACTGTTCGAGATGATGGGCACCCGCTACGTCGGTGCCGGTGTGCTGGCCAGTGCGGTGGGGATGGACAAGCACTACATGAAGCTGGTGCTGTCAGCGTCGGGACTTCCCGTCGGGCCCTTCGTGCCGATCCCGGCGGGGGAGTGGGCACGCGACCGGGCAGCCTGCCTCGATGCGGTGGCGGCGCTGACCTATCCCGTATTCGTGAAGCCGGCCCGCGGTGGCTCCAGCTTGGGCATCAGCAAGGTGGACAAGGAGTCCGGGCTGCTAGCCGCCATCGAGCACGCCATGTGCTTCGACCCCAAAGTGATCGTCGAGGAAGGTTTCGTCAACTCCCGCGAGCTCGAGTGCGGCGTGCTGTCGGACCCGGCCGGCGGCCGGCCGATGGCCAGTACGGTCGCGGAGATCCGGGTGCACAGCGAGTCCGGCTTCTACGACTTCGAGGCCAAGTACCTGCCCGAAGAGCAAGTTCACCTCGATGTGCCGGCCCAGGTGCCGCCCGACATCGCCGAGCAGGTCCAACAGCTGGCGGTGCGGACATTCGAGGCGCTGGGCTGCGAAGGACTGGCCCGGGTCGACGTATTCCTGACGCCCGACCTGAAGGTCGTCGTCAACGAGATCAACACCATGCCCGGCTTCACCGAACACTCGATGTTTCCGCGGATGTGGGCGGCCACCGGCGTGGACTACCCGACGCTGGTGGACCGGCTCATCCGCCTCGGGCTCGAACGGCCGCTCGGACTGCGATAGGTGCCGGTGCGGTGGTGCTGGGCCGAGCGCAGCTCAGATATGCACGACCGGGCAGGTCACGGTCCGGGTGATGCCCGGCACGGACTGGACCCGCGCCACCACCAGGTGACCCAGCTCGTCCACACTGGACGCCTCGGCGCGGACGATGACGTCGTACGGCCCGGTCACGTCTTCGGCCAGCGTGACGCCTTGGAGGGCGCCGATCGCGGTGGCGACCTCGGCGGCTTTGCCTACATTGGTCTGAACCAAGATGTATGCCTGTACGACCATCAGCTGACTCCTGGAGTTCGTTGCGCTGCCCGAGACCACCACGGGTCTCCGGGGGCGAAGACGCGTACTCTCGCGGTTGTGCGTCACGCTACAGGGTCCGCGATCGTTCGCCCAGGTCAGGAGGTCCGAGGATGCCGATGACCCCCATCAGCCGCTCGGCCACGCTGGGCGAGGTCGGCGAGTTCACCCTGATTGAGGCCATCATCCACGACCTGCCCGCCGCCGCCGCGGTGTTGGTAGGTCCCGGGGACGACGGCGCGGTGCTGGCCATGGACGGACCGGTCGTCACCTCGATGGATGTCCTGGTCGAGGGCGTGCACTTCCGGCGGGACTGGTCCGAGGCTCGTGACGTCGGACGCAAAGCGGTCGCGGTCAACGTGGCCGACATCGAAGCCATGGGCGGACGCGCGAGTGGTGTCGTCGTCGGCTTCTCCGCTCCCCCTGACCTGGCGGCGGCCTGGGCGTTGGACTTCGCCGCCGGGGTGCGCGACGAGTGTGCCGCGGCCGGCGTCGCCCTGCTGGGGGGCGACATCACCCGAGCGCGCGACATCACCGTGTCCGTCACCGTGCTGGGCGGCTTGGACGGCCGCGAACCGGTCCGCCGCAACGGGGCGCGAGCAGGCGACGTGGTCGCCATGATCGGCCGTACGGGTTGGGCGGCGGCCGGCATGGTCGTTCTCGGGCGCGGCTTCCGTTCGCCCCGCGCGGTGGTGGAGGCGCAGCGGGTCCCGCAGGTGCCGTACGGCGCCGGCGTCGTCGCGAACGCCGCGGGTGCGACGTCCATGATCGACATCTCCGACGGGATGCTGGCCGATCTGGGCCACGTGGCCGATGCCTCGGGGATGGTGATCGAACTGGATCGGGCCGCGTTTGAGATCCCTGATCCGTTGCAGGCGGTGGCGTCGGCGACCGGCTCGGACCCGTACAACCTGATCTTGACCGGCGGTGAGGATCACGCGCTGGTCGCGACCTTCCCTGACCTGGATCTCGTCCCCGACCGCTGGGTCGTCATCGGTGCGGTCCGTGAGGCGCTCGACGACGAGCCGCGGGTGCTAGTGGACGGGCGGGTGTGGGAGAGCGAGCCCGGCTGGGACCACTTCCGCGGCGCCCGTCGCGGCTAGCTGGAGCGGCACTGTACATGGGTTGCAGGCCATGTACAGCGCAAGCAAGCCATGCACAGTAAGCGGGCAGCGGTCGGACCCCGGTCAGCGGGCTCGGACCGCGACGAAGCAGTCGGCTAGATGGTCGTGGACCACGCCGACGCCGCCAGAGAATCGCCTACGCTGCGGCGTGGAGCTCTGGGGATCACCTCGCCATCGCGTAGGTTGCGAGCATGGCGACCCGCGCGTCTTCCCCGCCGCGGACTCGAAGCTCTCCTGGCGCCTCTGGTGCCGGGTCGATTCCGCGGTCGTCCGGAAGCAAGAATTCAGCTAGCAGTGACCGGCCTGACCCGACGCGCGCCAAGGCGGGGGCGGGTCAGAGTCGTGTGGGCCCGCCGGCGCGGGGGTCGCACCGCAGCGGAGGAGCGAATTCGGGCGTAGTCAAGGCGAACCAGCGTTCGCGAGCCCGGCGCGGGAGCCGCCGGGTGACGCGGAAGCCGCGGTCGGTAGCGCCAGCCTTGGGCCGGGGCTTGCGGACGCTATGGCTCGGCCTCGCCCATGGCACCGGTGGTGCCGCCCGTCGGGTGGGCGGGGCGGCACGAGAACTGGATCCGGCGCTGCGGCGTGACGGCGTCGGGCTCTTCCTGCTGGGTACCGCCATAGTTGTGGCCGCCGAGTTCTGGTGGGGCCTGCCCGATCCGGTGGGTACCGCGATCAAGGTCGGCGTGTCGAGCGTGATCGGCACACTCAGCTATACCGCGCCGATCCTCTTGGCCTTGATGGCGTGGCGGACGCTGCGGCATCCGGATCGCAACGGCCCGGGCGGCCGCCAGGCGGTCGGCTGGACCGCCGCACTGCTGGGGCTGCTGGGCTTGATCAACATCGCCCACGGCCTGCCCCGGACCGACGACTCCGCCGCCCTTCGCGATGCTGGCGGCGTCTTGGGCTACATCTCGTCGAGCCTGCTCAGCGACCTGCTCTCGGTCTACGTCGCCGTTCCGTTGCTGATCTTGCTCTTGGGCTTCGGGATCCTTGTGGTGGTGGGAATTCCGCTGCATCAGATCCCCGACAGAGTACGCGCCATCGCGCACCGCGTGCCGCGTCGAGCGGTGATCATCGAGGGCGAGGTGGTCGACCAGCCGCAGTTCGGTGTCGACGAGGCGTACGACACTCCGGTGATCGAGAATCCGCCGGGCAAGCAGCGACGGGGCAGCTCGAGGGTGGAGTTCGCGGAGCGGCCGAGCGATAGCGACGCGAGCGAATCCGACGGTGTGAACGAGATCAACGAGATCAACGAGATCAACGAACCCACCCAGCGGGTCCGCCGGCCAGTGACGGCGGGATTGCCGCCCGGCGTCACGGTGCATGGCACCGACGGCGACGAGCTCGAGGCGCCACCGCATACGCCGATCCCACAGCGGGTCGAGCAGCTGCAGCTTTCCGGGGATGTGCAGTACGTGTTGCCCGACTCGGAGGCGCTGAAGCAGGGCAGCGTGCACAAGGCGCGGACCGAAGCGAGTGACGCCGTGGTGCACCGGCTCACCGAGGTGCTGCGGCAGTTCGAGATCCACGCCCAGGTCACCGGCTACAGCCGGGGTCCCACGGTCACCCGCTACGAGGTCGAGCTCGGCCCCGCAGTGAAGGTGGAGAAGGTCACCGCGCTGAGCAAGAACATCGCCTACGCCGTGGCCAGCGCTGACGTGCGGATTCTGTCACCGATTCCGGGCAAGTCCGCCATCGGCATCGAAATACCCAACCTGGACAAGGAAGTCGTCTCTCTTGGCGACGTGCTGCGTTCGGCCAAGGCGCGCAACGATCATCATCCGATGACGGTCGGCATGGGCAAGGACGTCGAGGGTGGCTTTGTGATGGCCAACCTGGCCAAGACCCCGCACCTGCTGGTGGCCGGCGCGACCGGCTCGGGCAAGTCCAGCTTCGTCAACTCCATGATCACCTCGATCCTGATGCGGGCCACCCCGGATGAGGTGCGGATGCTGATGGTCGACCCGAAGCGGGTCGAGCTGACGGCGTACGAGGGGGTACCCCACCTGGTGACGCCCATCATCACCAGCGCCAAGAAGGCCGCCGAGGCGTTGCAGTGGGTGGTCCGCGAGATGGACATGCGCTACGACGATCTCGCCGCCTTCGGCTTCCGGCACATCGACGACTTCAACAAGGCCGTCCGGGCCGGCTCAGTGAAGCCGTTGCCGGGATCGGAACGCGTGCTCGCGGCGTATCCGTACCTGCTGGTGATCGTCGACGAGCTGGCCGACCTGATGATGGTCGCCCCCCGTGACGTGGAGGACTCGATTGTTCGTATCACGCAACTGGCGCGGGCCGCGGGTATCCACTTGGTCTTGGCCACCCAACGGCCGAGCACCGACGTGGTCACCGGTCTGATCAAGGCCAATGTGCCCAGCCGGCTCGCCTTTGCGACGTCGTCGATGACCGACTCCCGGGTGATCTTGGACCAGCCGGGCGCCGAGAAGCTGGTTGGCCAGGGCGACGGGCTGTTCTTGCCCATGGGCACCAGCAAGCCGATCCGGATCCAAGGAGCCTGGGTCACCGAGAACGAGGTACGCAAGGTCGTCGCCCACGTCACCGAACAGCTGAAGCCAGAATATCGCGAGGATCTGGTAGCTCCGACGGAGACCTCCACCAAGGTCGCCGAGGACATCGGTGATGATCTTGACCTGCTGCTCCAGGCGGTGGAACTGGTGGTGGGCCTGCAGCTGGGGTCGACCTCGATGCTGCAGCGCAAGCTCCGGGTGGGTTTCGCCAAGGCCGGTCGCCTGATGGACATCATGGAGACCCGCGGGGTGGTCGGCCCCTCCGAGGGTTCCAAGCCGCGCGAGGTGCTGGTCAAACCCGATGAGCTCGAATCCGTGCTGGAGAACCTCCGCCTCGGCTGACCCAATCCGCTCCGCCAACCCAACCCCCTCCGCCGACCCGTCACTTGTGCACCCAAACCCGCGGCTCTGGGCGCCACAAGTGACGGGTCGGCCCAGTTGCCGTGGGGCCCGTTGCCGTGGTGCCACCTGTCGTGGACCGTGGAGTCAGTACTGATGTCGGTCATACTGGACCGGTTATGACTGCTGCTTCGCCTCTCCTTGCTCTTCCCCGTGCCGACTCAAACCTCGACCCCGACCTGCTGTCGGTGCACTTGGTCACGCTCGGGTGCGCACGCAACGAGGTCGACTCCGAAGAGCTGGCCGCTCGGCTCGAGGCGGGCGGCTTCCGGCTGGTGGCTGATCCCGAAGACGCCGCCGCGGTCATGGTGAACACCTGTGGCTTCGTCGAGGCGGCCAAGAAGGACTCGGTGGACACCTTGTTGGCCGCGGCCGACCTCAAGAGTCAGTCCAACGCCCGCGCAGTAGTGGCGGTGGGGTGCCTGGCCGAACGCTACGGCGGGGAGCTGGCTGAGTCACTGCCGGAGGCCGACGCCGTGCTGAGCTTTGACGACTACCCCGAGGTCGCCAGCCGGTTGCAAGCGATTCTGGCGGGGGAGAAGCATGTGCCGCACGTGCCCCGCGACCGTCGTACGCTGCTGCCGCTGTCACCGGTGGCCCGCTCCGCCGCGGCCACCGGGACGGTGATCCCAGGTCACCACACGGCCCCCGACCTGCCCGGCGGGATCGCGCCGGCCAGTGGCCCGCGAACTTTTCGCCGCCGGCTACAGGGCGGACCGTCCGCGCCGCTCAAGCTGGCTTCGGGGTGTGACCGCCGCTGCTCGTTCTGTGCCATCCCGTCCTTCCGTGGCGCGTACCTCTCCCGCCCACCGATCGATGTGGTGTCCGAAGCCTGTTGGCTCGCCGACCAGGGCGTTCATGAAGCTTTTCTGGTCAGCGAGAACTCCTCGTCCTACGGCAAAGACCTCGGTGATATCCGGCTGCTCGAGCGGCTGCTTGGTGACCTCGCCGCCGTGGAGGGCCTGGATTGGATCCGAGTCTCCTACCTGCAGCCGGCGGAGATGCGGCCGAGTCTGGTGGAAGCCATCGGCGCCACGCCCGGCGTCGTTCCGTACTTCGATCTGTCCTTCCAGCACGCCTCGGCACCGGTGTTGCGACGGATGCGCCGCTTCGGGGATCCGGAATCCTTCCTCGACCTGATCGCCTCCATTCGGGAGGTCGCGCCCCAGGCCGGCATCCGGAGCAACGTGATCTGTGGTTTCCCGGGTGAGACCGAGGCCGATCTGACGACGCTGGCCGACTTCCTCACCGCGGCCGAGCTGGATGCCATCGGCGTTTTCGGGTACTCCGACGAAGACGGCACCGAAGCAGCGTCCCTTTCGCAGCAACTGCCAGCCGACGAGATCGAGCGCCGCCGCAGCGCGATCGCCGACCTGGCTGACGAACTGGTGAGCCAGCGCGCCGAGGCCCGCGTCGGCGAGGTGATCCGTGTGTTGGTGGAAGAGCTCGACGAGGGTGCTGTCACTGGACGCGCCGAGCACCAAGGGCCCGAGGTGGACGGGACGGTCACCCTCCTCGGCGCGGCCGCCGGATCGCTGAGCGTGGGGCAGCTGGTGCAAGCGCGGGTGGTTGCCAGTGACGGCGTCGATCTGGAGGCTGACGTCTTCGAGGCGGCCCACCGGTGACCGATCACCTGACGCCCGACCCGGATGCGCTGGCGCCCTCGGAGAAGCATCCGGTAGGTCCGATGGCAGAACCCGAAACCAGCCCCTACAACGTCCCCAACGCCTTGACCGCATTCCGCATCGTGCTGGTGCCCGTGTTCGCCTGGATGCTGTTGTCCCACCCTGCCGACCCCGGATGGCGGTTCGCTACGGCCGTCGTGTTCACCGTCGCGATCTTGACCGACACCCTGGATGGCCACTTGGCCCGCAAGCACAACATCATCACGCGCTTCGGCAAGCTCGCCGATCCGATCGCCGACAAGGCCCTGACGGGGATGGCGTTCATCGGCTTGTCAATCATCGACGAGCTGTGGTGGTGGGTGACCATCGTCATCCTGGTTCGCGAGTGGGGTATCACCATCATGCGATTCGTCGTGCTGCGCTTCGGGGTGATGGCGGCAGGCCGCGGCGGGAAGGTCAAGACGGTGCTGCAAGCTATTGCGGTGATCATGTACCTACTGCCGCTTCCCTCCTGGGCACAGCCGGTGGCGGTGGGGGTGATGGGCCTGGCTTTCGTGATCACCATCGCGACCGGCCTGGACTACATCCGCGAAGCCCTCGCGCTGCGCCGGCACGCGCACCCTTCTCGGTGACGCCCCCCGCCGAGGTCCAGTCGGATAACCAGCTGCGGGCCGGCTCGGACGCCGCCGCGGTGCTGTTCCTGTTACTGGCTCGTGGTGAGACGCTGGCCACCGCGGAGTCCTTGACTGGAGGGATGATCGGTGCGTCGTTGACCAGTGTGTCGGGCGCCTCGGCCGCGTACGTCGGTGGCGTGATCAGCTATGCCACTCGCCTCAAGGGCACCCTGGCCCGGGTGTCGGCGCCAACCCTCGAACGCTTCGGGCCGGTGTCGGCACAAACCGCGGCGGAGATGGCCACGGGGGTGGCGACGGTCTGCGGTGCGGACTGGGGGTTGGCCGTGACGGGAGTCGCCGGACCCGATCCGCAGGACGGGCATCCGGTGGGGCAGGTGTTCATCGCCGTGGCGGATCGCGGATCGGCGGGGCAGGTGCGGCTGCGCGAGTTCGCCCTGAGCGGAACCCGGGCCGACATTCGGGCCCAAACGGCTGAACACGCGCTACACCTGATGAAGACAGTGCTGAGCAAGGATCCGCCGGCGCCGGCGGAATGACCCGATGGGCGCCGGTGTTGAGGTCATCAGCGGTCCACGCTTGGCGGCGGCGAGAGCGTCAGTGCGAGTGGGTAGAGTCTTAATCATGCGACAGGAGGGTCCGATGAAGCAGGTGCTGCTTCGAGAGCTCATCGGTGAGTCGTTGCGCGAGGAGCGAGTCGCCCAAGGCAAGACATTGCGCGAAGTCTCCACATCGGCCCGGGTCAGTCTGGGCTATCTGTCTGAGGTCGAGCGTGGACAAAAAGAAGCCTCGAGCGAGCTGCTCGCCTCCATCTGCGTCGCCCTCGACCTCCCGCTCTCGATCGTGCTGAGTGTGGTGAGCGAAAAACTCGCCATGTACGAGCGCGTCCGGCCGCTGTCGACGATTCGCCCGATTGCCCAGGCTGCAGCCTGAACCCTGCGGGCACTGGTTAGCGGCGCCCACCCGGTTGACCGACGGATGCGGGTGGTTCGACGCACCCGGCGCGGAGACCGGACACCCGAGTCGGTCTACGCCCGCATTGCTCAGCTGGAGACCCGATGGGCTGCCCGGGTCGGGTCGCGCCGCTACGCCACCTTCCGCCGCGTGATGGCCGGGCTGATCGACCACGATCGGTCTCAGCGGGTTGACGAGCTTGTTTCGGCACCGGGCGTGGAGTGGTAGCAGTAGGTTGTCGGCCCTTCGGCGGCTGCGACCCCGAGCGCACCAGATGTCTCGAACACTGACGTGGGTCAGTGGTTAGTTGGGTTCGGCCGCAAACGTAGTCCCTGAGGGGTCATCCGGAAGCCGGCTTCCTGCAACGCCTCGCTGACGTGCGTTGATCCGAAAACGTGTTCGCCGTCGGCTCGTTCGACGGTGAGTCTGCCGAGTTGTCCGCGCTGAACCGACATCGCCAGGGCCCGGGCGGCCGGGGCCAGGGCACCTCGTTCCTCGGTAAAGGACAGCAAGGTCCGCCCGCCGCGTTCGACGTAAAAAGTTAGGGCCCCGTTCACCAGCACGACCAGAGCCCCCGCTTTCCGGCCCGGGCGGTGGCCTTCACGTTCGGGCCAGGGCAGCGCCGCGCCGTACGGGTTCGCCGGGTCGGAGGCGGCCAGCACCACCGCCAGCGGGTTCTCCGGCTCATGCAGCTCACCGCGGAGCCGATCCACCGCGCCGGTGAGCGCGAACTGGGCCGCGCCCAATCCTTCGATGAAGTAGCCGCGGCGACACTGTCCCGCCTCTTCCAGGGAGCTCATGGCTCGGT
>JAABUN010003264.1_pt1 | contig 25677 bp, 27 predicted proteins | sample 5559311 | NCBI WGS metagenome assembly JAABUN01 (sample SAMN10711877, study PRJNA513370) | rock metagenome | isolation source: Antarctica rocks | place: Antarctica: Victoria Land, Siegfried Peak sud
CGGAGACCGATACGTTGCCCACCGGACCATCAACTGACTCTCACAGGTGACGGACCGACAAACGGGGGCCGGTCAAAAGGTGTCCGCCCCAAGAGTGCCCGACCACCCAAGCTCGATCCCATTCCAGCGCGTCGAGAACTGCGATCGCGTCGGTGACCTCGCGCTCCACGGTGAACGGGCCTTCGAGCGTCGAAGGCTCGATCCCGCGTTGCTGATACGCAGCCACCCGAAAGTCGTTTCCGATCTCCTCCGCAAGACCGTCGAGGTACTTGAACGACATGCCCGGGCCTCCATGAATCAACAGCACCCGCGGGCCGTCGTTTTCCGTCACCCACCCGTAAAGCGACCCTTCGCCCACCTTCGCCGCGAACGATGAACGCTCCATACAACGCAGCGTCGCACACCTCGAGCGGGTGACATCGCCGAGCTCGCCGTACTGTCCGCTGGCCTGGGTCGAAAGCGCCTCGATCTCAACATCTCTGCGCGCGATCTCGCTTGCACGGAGGCGTTGTCACCGTTCACGAGACACAGCGGCCGTTCTGACTGTCCGCCTCGAGAAGCACGCTCAGCCGAGCGCCCAGGTCGGAGATCACGCGGGAGCGGAGCAATGCCGTGACCCTATAGATCGCTGTGCTGAATTGAACCTGAGCCGAACGTGGAATGAGCGGTCCGGTCGGACGCTCAGCGTCCAGCTTTCCTTACAACGGCAACAGCGATTCGTGTACGTTCTCGGCTAGCTCGAGAAGGAGAATCGCGAGCTGCGGCGGGCGAACAAGATCCTCAAGGCGGCGAGGTCTTTTTTCGCCGGGGAGCTCGATCCGACCCGGCCGAAGCGGTGAGCTTCATCGACGCCCATCGGGCGCGCTTCGGGGTCGAGCCGATCTGCCGAGTCCTTTCTATCGCGCCCAGCACCTACTACGCGCGGCGCTCGCCGCCGCCGTCACGCAGGGCCGTCGAGGACGCCCGCTGACGGGGCGCATCCGCGACGTCCACGCCGACAACTACGCCGCCTATGGCTCGCGTCGCACATGGAAGACGCTGCGCCGCGGCGGCGTCGAAGTCGGCCGCGGGCGGGTGGAGCGCGTGATGCGCCAGGACGGCCTGCAGGGCGCGCAGCGTCAGGCCAAGCGCCGCTGGCTGACCCGGGCTGACGAGGCGGCGCCGCGGCCCGCGGATCTCGTCGAGCGACGCTTTGTCGCCGAAGCACCGAACCAGCATCACCGCCTCAGTCGGCTCCGTGGCCGACGCCTCCGACAACAGCATGGCCGAGAGCTTCGTTGGGACCCTCAAAGCCGAGCTCGTCCGCGGCCGCTCGTTCCGTTCGCGCTTCGAAGCCGAGCTGGCCGTCGCGAAGTACCTCGGCTGGTTCAACCACACCCGCCTGCACTCTTCGCTGGGCGACCACTCGCCCGACCAGTTCGAGATCAATCACCATCCCATGAAGAACAAGAGCAACCCCGTCCGTGCCAACTGATCCAGCCTTCATCAGACCCGGGATCGCTCACAGCGCGTCTGGCGCCAGCCCCGCTGGTCATGTCGGACTTGGCAGCGCGCTCTATCTCGCCGGTGCAGTGGTGTACACGATGCGTCGACCTGATCCGTGGTCGCAGACCTTCGGATTTTACGAGGTCTTCCACGCCTTCGTGATCGCCGCTGCCGTCAGCCACTTCATCGCGAATCTCGCCTGGATCGTTCCCAACGCGTCTGCCGCCTAGCCTGCGCCAGTCCGAGGTTGACGACATAGGGGTCGCAGATTCGCCACCGGTCGCCCGTCCTTTTCCCTCAGCCGCGACCAGCGGACAGACGGAACGCGGCGAACGTCCATTAGGGTGGCAAACTCCGACCTAATTTGATAAACGATGTAATCGCTGCTGTCTTGCAACGTCGCTCCTCCGAACCGTGCCCGGGTCTCCCACTTCCGCCATCCCCATCGACTGGCTGCTAGCCGCGGTCTCGCGGGTCTTCGCAGCGCTTGAGCTGCCGCACGACGCCTCCAGCGCCGTTGCTCGAGCGCTCGTCGACGCCGACATGCGCGGCATCGCCTCCCATGGGGTTCTCCTGGTGCCGATGTATGCCGATCGGATACTCGCGGGCTCCGTCAGCAGGGCAACCGAAGCGCGGGTGCTTTCGGAATTCGGGGCGATAGCTTCACTCGACGCGGACAACGCCCTCGGGATTCTGACGGGCGATCAGGCGATGCAGCTCGCGTCCCACAAGGCACGCCAGTTCGGGATAGGCGCGGTGAGTGTCCGCCGCGCCTTTCACTTCGGTGGCGCCTTCCGCTACGTGCAGGCCGCCGCCGAACGGGGGCTTGTCGGCATCGCTGCGGCGAATACGCGGCCGTTGATGCCGGCTCCAGGAGGCGCGAAGGCAGTGGTGGGCAACAATCCGCTGGCCATCGGTGTTCCTGCGGGCGGCCTTGAGACGGTGGTCTTGGATATGGCGCTCTCCGAGGCGGCTCTCGGAAAGATCCGACTGGCGGCGCAAGAGGGCCGGACAATCCCCAGCACATGGGCCACCGATGCCTCAGGGCAGGCGACGACCGACCCTGAGACGGCGATAGCCGGGCTGCTGTTGCCGGCGGCCGGACCTAAGGGCTACGGGTTGGCGTTCATGATCGACGTCCTGACCGGCGTGCTCTCGGGCGGGAGCTTCGGAGCTGGAGTGCAGGGGCTCTACGCGGACGTCGCGACTCCCAACGACTGCGCGCACGTGTTCATCGCAATCGACCCCGCCGCGTTCGGGGATGCCGCGCAGTTCGTCGCTGGTGTGAGGACGCTCTCAGAGCAGGTGGCCTCCTCCCCGCTCGCACCGGGAACCGAGCGGGTCCTGCTGCCCGGCCAACTCGAAGCCGAGCGCCACCGCCGCGCGCTCGCGGAAGGCCTTCAGCTACCGGAGAGCGTGCTCACGGCGCTCCTTGAAACGGCGGACGCCGTCGGAGCGGAGCTCCCAGCGCGGGACGAGGGCACGACTTGATCGACACGGTGGACGCGGTCGTCGTTGGTTCCGGCATCAACGGGATGGTCGCCGCGGCCGAGCTCTCGCGGGCGGGCTGGTCGGTCGCGTTGGTGGAGCGCAATCCCAGCATCGGAGGCTTCGTCGCCTCAGGTGAGCTCACCGCGCCCGGCTTCACGCACGACCAGTTCTCCTCCTGGCATCCGCTCTTCGTAACCGGCGGTGCGTACGCGGAGCTGGGCGACGAACTCCACGCGCATGGCCTTGAGTACCGCAACTGCGAGTCGTTCGTCACGGGCACGGTGCGGCCGGACGGCAGCGTCGTGCTGGCCCACCGCGACCCTCAAGTCACAGTCGAAGCCTTCGCGGACCCGCGGGATCGTAGTACCTACTTGCAGGCGCTCTCTCGCCTTCAGGACGACCTGCCCGCGCTCGGTGCTCTGCTCGGCGGGGAGCTCTACTCTCTCGCCAGCCTGAGGCCCGTCGCCCGCCTTGCGCGGTCAGGGGGCGCCGGCGGTCTCAGGCGACGCTTGCGGGAGGTCGCAACGAGCGGGCGGGCGTGGTGCCGCGAGAACTTCCACGGCGACGAGGTCGACGCCCTCTGGGCGCCCTGGCTGCTGCACGCCGGACTATCACCGGACAACGCCTCGGGCGCGACCATGCTTCCGTTGTTCGCGGCGACGATCCACGCGGCGGGGCTGCCCACGGTCGCCGGCGGTGCCGATCGCTTCGTGAACGCCTTCCGCGCGCTGCTCAGCGACCATGGTGCGCTGATACTGGAGGGGGAGCCCGCCGAACGAGTGCTCGTCGAGAGCGGCCGGGCCGTCGGCGTGGCAACCTCACAACGGTCGCTGCGGGCGAGGCGCGCCGTCCTGATGTCCGTCTCCCCCGGCGCCCTCTACAACGAGCTCCTGCCCGAGCGAAGCGCGCCCGCCTCGGCACGGAAAGCAGCGACGCGCTATCGACCGGGACGCGCCGCGATGCAGATCCACGTCGCCCTGTCGTCGCCCCCTCAGTGGACGGACCCTCGTCTGAGCGACGTCCCGCTGCTGCACCTCACCGACGGATCGGCCAGCACCGGCATCGCGTGCGCCGAGGCCGAAGCCGGGCTGCTCCCGCGCCGTGCCACGGTCGTCGTGGGCCAGCACAGCGCGATCGACTCCACCCGCGCCCCGAAAGGAGCTGCCACGCTGTGGATTCAGCTGCAGGAACTGCCAGCGAAGCCGCGGGCCGACGCCGCCGGGGAGCTCGACGTGGATGGACGCTGGACACGCGAGCTCGCCGACGCATACGCCGACCGGGTGCTGCAGCGCATCGCTGAGCATGCGCCGGGCCTTCAGGCTCAGGTCGCGGGGACCCACGTGCTGACCCCCGCCGACCTGGAGGCCTACAATCCGAACGCAATCGCGGGCGATCCGTACGGCGGCGCAGGAGACCTCGACCAGAGCTTTTTGTGGCGCCCTTTCCCGGAAGCCGCGCAGCACCGAACCGTCGTGGACGGCCTGTGGCACATCGGCGCCGCGACGCACCCTGGCCCTGGCCTCGCCGGGGCCTCCGGACACCTTGTCGCCCAAGGGCTGCTCGCGCCTTCGGTGTCGTCGCGCGCCGCGGCGAAGGTCCGCTCGATCCGGCCCGCTCGCTCAGCCTCCGACAGCGTGGACGGCAGGCGATGAGAGCCACGTTCGATGCCGGCGGCGAGGTCGCCATCGTCACCGGAGGCGCGCAAGGCATCGGCGCCGCGCTGGCCCGTGGCTACGCACAGGCCGGTGGCCATGCCGCAGTCTTCGACGTGGCCTCGTCTCCCGAGCTCGAGGGGTTGCCCAACGTCTCGCAGCAGCTGGTCGACGTCAGCGATCGCGAGGCGGTCCAGGCGGCCGTGCGACAGGTCGTGGCGGAACGTGGGCGCGTGGACGCGCTGGTGGCCGGCGCGGCCGTTCAACCGCGCACCGCCGTCGCGGACATGGAGCCGAGCGAATGGCGCCACACCCTCGCGGTCAATCTCGACGGCGTCGTATGGGCGGCTCAGGCCGTGCTCGTGCATATGCGCCCCGCGCGCCGCGGCGCGATCATCGTCTACTCATCGGGCCTCGCGCTGGCCGGTCGCGCTGAAGCGTCCGCGTACGCAGCGAGCAAGGGCGCGCTCATCCCGTTCGCCAAGTCCCTGGCGGCCGAGGTCGCCCGCGATCGCATCCGCGTCAACGTCGTGTTCCCCGGTGTCATCGACACGGAGCAGTTCCGGGCCGCTAACTCCGGCGACGAGCGCCGACACTGGGAGAAGACGACCGGCATCGGAACCCCGGAGGACGTCGTCGGGCCGCTCCTGTTCCTGCTCTCCGACGCCGCGACCATGACCGGTTCGACGCTGACGCGTGACCGTGTCTTCAGCCAGGAGGCGACGTGACCGACGGCTCAGCCCTTCCGGTCGGCGTCGTGGGAGCGGGCCCGATCGGCTTGATCACCGCGCTGGGCCTCGTGCGCTACGGCGTGCCGGTCGTGGTCTTCGAGGAGGATGACGTCCTGTCGCTGGACACTAAGGCAGGCACCATCCTGACGCGCACGCTCGAGGTGCTTCACCGTTACGGCGGCCTGACCGAAGTCCTCAGCGCGTCGCTGCGCGTCGATGAGATCGGCGACATCGACCGCGAAACCAACCGGCCTTCCAAGAGCGTGCTGACCGGCGCGCTCACCGAGGACACGCGCTTCCCGTTCGTCATCAACATCCCCCAGCACGAGCTCGAGCCCGTGCTGCGCGAAGTGCTCGACACCAAGGCCCCGGGAGTGCTGCGATTCGGCAACCGAGTGACCGGGTTCGTCCAGCACGCCGACCGCGTCGAGGTCGAAGTGGAGGCGGCGGAGGGCGCCAAGCGGGTCGAGGTCAGCCATCTGCTGGCCTGCGACGGCGGGCGCTCGCAGGTGCGCGAAGAACTCGGCATCACCGTGCAGGGCCACACGCTCCCCGACCGTTACATGCTGGTCGACATCCAGGCCGACCTCGACGTCGCCGACGCGCGCGACTATCCCTACCTCGCATACTTCGGGGACCCGCGGGAGTGGATGATCCTCGTCCGGCAGCCCCACTGCTGGCGTTTCCTGTATCCCCTGCCCGCGGACCGCGATGTGCCGACGACCCATGAGCTGGGCGAGAAGGCCCGCCGGTTTCTCGGCGAGGTGAGCGCTCTTGAGGTGATCGGCAGCAACGTCTACACCGTGCACCATCGCGTGGCCGACCGATGGCGCGAGGATCGCGTCTTCCTCATGGGCGACGCCGCGCATCTGATCACCCCGATGTGGGCGCTCGGCCTCAACACGGGTGTCCTGGATGCCTCCAACCTCCCATGGCGGCTGGCCTGGGTGCTGCGCGGGTGGGCGACAGAGGCGCTGCTGGACGGTTATGAGATCGAGCAGGCCCCGGTCGCGAGCGAGGGCTCCGGCGAGATGGCCGAAGCGGCTCGTGCGTACATGTCGCGGAACACCGGCGGAGTGTCGGCGATGAACGAGGGCAACTGGGGCAACGCCTTCACCCGCGGGCTGCTCGGCGTCAGCCTGGACGTCGACGGCGACGGCGATTGGTCCATGGTACGCGCCGGTGACGTGCCCGGCCGGGTGCGAGCCGGCGACCGAGCCCCCGACCTGCCCTTGTTCGGCAGTGGCGGCACCGTCCACTTGCACGACCTGGTCGCCGACAGCTTCGTCGCCTTGTACTTCACCGACACCCGACGGCGCCCGCGCATCCCGCTCGATCCCAGCCCCGCTCTGCGCCATTTCGCAGTCAGCCGATGGGACGCCCCGCACGACTCGGGCCTGCGGGGCCACGCGCTCTTCGACCCGGCAGACCGCGTCCGGCGCCGCTTCGGCATCGAAGGCGACACGCTCGTCATGCTGCGGCCGGACGGTCACGTCGCGGCGCTCGAGGCATTCGACCCTCTGGCCGGAACCGATCGGGCGGGAGAGCTCTACGAACAGATAACCGGCCGGCCTGCGCCCGGAGGACTACGAGTCGATGCGATCTAGGAGTGCTCATGGCCAGAGGTGACGTCGTCACGAATCCCGCAGGCGCCGAAGTGGAGCTGGGTGACGTCGGGACCAGCGTGGTCTTCGAGAACGAGCAGGTGCGCGTCTGGGAGGTCCGGCTGGAACCCGGTGAAGTGCAGGACTGGCATCTGCACCACCACCCGTACGTGATCATCGGCATCGAGGGCGCGAACAACCGCATGGAGTTCCTCGACGGCAGCGAACCCCGTCACATGAGCGAGACCGCGGGCCATGTCGTCTATCGGGAGGCCGGCAAGGTGCACAAGCTCACGAACGAGGGTCAGACCCGCTATGTGAATCGGCTCGTCGAGCTCAAGGGCCTCGACGCCGACGGAGAGGTGGTCGCGACATGAGCGGCGAGGACGCCCGCAACGTCTCGGAGTCCGCCGCCTACTCGGGCGAGGCGGCGGACCGGACACGCCAGGACACCGAAGGACCGATGTCGCGCTTCAAGGAGATCCTGCTCGAAGTCGATGATCTCGAGTACGTCGAGAAGACGCTTGCGGGCCTGGACCAGAAGATGCTGTGGCGAGATGACGAGAGCGGTGCATCGATCGCCATCGTCCGCTTCCAGGCCGGAGCGGGCGTGCCCTCCGCGCACGCCCACGCCTCAAACCAGTTCATGTTCTGCCTCAAGGGCCGCTACACCTACGTCCCGACGGGCTTGACGCTCACCCCGGGCAGCTTCTACTGGAATCCCAAGGGCTGTGTACACGGCCCGACAAGAGCCGAGGAGGAGTCCGTGCTGCTCGAGATCTACGACGGCCCCCATTACCCGACCCAGCCCGATTGGTACTCAGACCCCAAGGACGCGAGTTGAATGTCCAAGCAGGAGATTGTGTCCCTCGAGCTCGCCGAGCCCAACGGCCACTTCGCCCAAGCCACGAGCGCTCCGGCCAGCGGGACCCTCGTCTTTATCTCGGGCATGACTGCGCGTACCCGGGACGGCGGCATCGCCGGGGTCGGCGACGTGGCCGAGCAGACCCATCAGGTGTGCAAGAACCTCAAGGCCGCCGTCGAAGCGGCGAACGGGACACTCGACGACATCGTCCGCGTCGACGTCTTCGTGCAGGACATCCGCCACTTCGACGAGATCCACGAGGTTCGGCGGCAGTACTTCACCGGCATCGCACCCGCCTCGACGATGGTCGAGGTCTCGAAGTTCGTCAGACCGGAATATCTCATCGAGATCAACGCCATCGCTGTCGTGACATGAGGCTCGCGAGCGTTCGTGAGGGCGCCGGGCGACGTCTGGCCGCTCTCGTCGACGACGAGACCCTCGCGTTCCTGCCCAGCGCGATCGGGGATCTCGACGAGATCGTGCGCGGCGGCGATCAGGCCGTAGAGGCCGCGAGAGCCGCATGCCATGACGCCCCGCGCGTCGGGCTCGTCGGTGTCGAGCTGGACGCTCCGCTCCGGCGCTTCAACCGCGACATCCTCTGCTCGGGATGGAACTACTGGGATCACTACGAGGAGTCGGCTGGCAAGCGCGAGGGCCAGGACCCGGAGAAGCGCCCCGAGCACCCCACGTTCTTCACCAAGGGACCCGACACGGCGATCGGCCCGAACGACGACATCGCCTTCGACGCCGACCTCTCAGCCAAGTGGGATTACGAGGCGGAAGTCGCCCTGGTGATCGGCCGCGACGGTCGTTCCATCCCGGTCGAGCACGCGTGGGAGCACGTCTTCGGGCTCTTCGTCGCCAACGACGTCTCCCAAAGAGACCTGCAGCGCGCTCATGGCGGTCAGTGGTTGAAGGGCAAGTCGATCGATCGGACGATGCCGATCGGACCCTGGATCACAACCGTCGACGAGATCGCCGATCCGGCGGATCTCCGCATTGAGTGTGAACTCAACGGCGAGGTGATGCAGTCCGCCAGCACGGCGCAGATGGCGTTCACCATTCCGCAGCTCATCGCCGAGCTCAGTCGCGGCATGACCCTGCGGGCGGGAGACGTCCTGCTGACCGGGACACCCGCCGGTATCGGCAACGCCCGTGAGCCGCAGGTGTTCCTGGCGGACGGCGATCTGCTGATCACGCGGGTGTCCGGCCTGGGCGCCCTGAGCAACCGGGTTCGCGCCGCCGCGCTCACCGAGCCGGCGTAGGCGAGGCGGTGGCCTGGTCCTCCGCCACTTCGAGCACGAGCGTCACCTGATCGCGCAGAAGCCACGGCAGGACGCGCTGGGTGAGGCTTGCGAACGCACCAAAGGCCTGGACCTCGGCGGTCCATAACACCTCACTGCCGGAATCCTCGTCAGGGCGCATCCGCAGTTCGACGTCGAAGGCGACACGGAACTCGCCACCGTCGCCTGTGCCGGCGATCCGGACACGCTCCGCTTCTTCGCGTTCGGCGATGTGCACCTCGAGCTTGAGCGGGGTGGCGCCGAGGTTCGTGCTGGGGCGAACGCCGGCCTCGAACCGATCCGGTCCGTCGACGCGCACGTAGCGCACGTCCGGGAGTGCAGCACCCAGGCGCTCCGGATCGCTCAGCGCGGCCCACAGCACTTCGGGGGGCACGGCGGCGCGATGCTTGCCGCTGATGTGCTTCTTCATCGGGACACCACCTCGACGTTGCGCATCTCTGCGGTGGGGTCGTGGAGCAGGCGCCATACCTTCTCGGACGGATTGTGCGTCTCGGACACGATCGCACCGCCAGCGCCCAAAGCGTCCTGAATCGCAGCGCAGAGCGTCGACAGCGGCGCGCCGCCGCCCTCGCCCATGCCCTTTGCCCCGTTCGGCGTGCGTGGAGAGGGCGACTCGATCTCGCCGGTCGCGATGAGTGGCACGTCGAGGGAGGTTGCCGCGTGGTAGTCGTAGAAGTTGCCGTTGAGCAGCTGGCCGGTCTCCGCGTCATAGTGGAACGCCTCATAGAGCGCCGCTCCGATCCCGTGCGCCGCGGCTCCGTGCACCTGACCCTCGACGATCTGCGGGTTGATCCGCCGGCCACAGTCGTCGACGGCGACGTAGTCGAGGATCTCGGTCTGGCCCGTCTCATCGTCGATCTCGATCACGGCGGCATGGATCTGTGCGGCATAGGTCAGTGTCAGCTCCCCCCGCTTGGTGTCGGTGTCGGGAATCTTGAAGGGAGGGCGGTAGACGTGGCGGCAGTTGAGACTGACCGCGTCTGCGATCTCGGGCGGCAGCGCCGCGACGTTCGTGTAGACCAGGTTTGCGATACCGATGAACGGGATCGCGCGGTCGGGGTCGCCGGCGACCGACGCGACGCCGTCAGCCAGCTCGATGGTCTCGATCCCAGCCTCCAAGGCGGTGGCAGCGACGAGCTTGATCTCGTCGCGCAACTTCTCCGCGGCGCCCAGTGCGGCCCCTAGACCCGTCACGGCGAACTGGGAGGCGTAGGTGCCAGAGAAGCCGACGTACGTGTGCGATGCGGTGTCGTACCCGGCCTTCACATGCACATCGGTGTAATCGACGCCCAGTACCTCGGCCACGGTCTGCGCAGCGGTCGTCTCGTGTCCCTGACCCTGAGGGGATGAGCCAAGGTCGACGGCGATCTCGCCGTACAGGTCGAGCTTGACGTGCGCGGCCTCGCCGTTGCCGGAGAACGGCAGATGAGGGTTGACGATACGGGCCTGACCGAAGTTGTTCGTCCCTGAATCGAGCGTCGAGCCGATGCCGATCCCGATGCGCTTGCCCGCACCCTCTGCCCGCATGGCGCTCTGTCGCTCACGCCAGCTGTCGTACTGGATCATGTCAAGCGCCATGTCGAGCATCTGCGGGAGGTCGCCCGAGTCATAGAAGCACCCGTTCGGTGTCTCGTACGGGTACTCGTCGGCCTGAGGGTAGTTGCGCTTGCGCAGCTCGACGGGGTCGAAGCCCAGTTCGTGCGCGACGATGTCGATGACCCGTTCGATCATCCAGAGGTGCTGCAGTCGCGAGTAGCCACGGTTCGGGCCGACAGGGCACTTGTTCGTCAGGACCTGCGTGTAGTCGACCCGTAGGTGCTTGAGCTTGTAGCACCCCGGGGCGACCTGTGACCAGATGACCGCGCCCAGCGGCTCGTAGCGCATGAACGCGCCGGCGTCGTCGAAGGCCTTGACGTCGAAACCCAGAATCGTCCCGTCCGCTTGGACGGGAACGCGGATGTCCGTGAACGTCCGCTCATTGCCATGGGCACTGGCCGCGATGCTCTCGGACCGGTACTCGGTCCACTTCACCGGACGCCCGGCCTTGCGAGACAGCAGCATGCACGCCGCGATCGTGGGATAGCTCGTGATCTTCAAGCCGAACGCCCCGCCGATGTCCTGCGAGACGAAGTGCATCTTGCTGATCGGCAGACCGAGCGCCGGGGCGATGAACATGGCGGCGAACTGCGGCATCTGGTTATTGGAGCGCACCTCGATGACTCCCGTGCCCGGGTCCCAGTTGACGACCGCGGCGTTGCATTCCAGCGGGGTCGACGAGAAACGGTGGAAGTACAACTTGTCGATGGTGACGACGTGGTCGGCGTGCTCGAGGGCCCAGTCGATGTCGCCCCACTCGTGGATGTCGCGGTAGCCGATGTTCGCGCCGATCTGCTCGTGCAGCAGCGGTGCGTCGGCCGCGATTGAGGCCAGGCTGTCGATCACGGCCGGGAGGACCTCGTACTCGACGACGACCGCCTCGGCGGCGTCGCGTGCCAGCTCACGCGTCTCTGCGACGACCGCAGCGACGGGTTCACCGACGAACCGCACCTTGCCGACGGCAAGCGGGTAATCCTCCATCAGCGCGCCGGGCTCTGGCGCGATCTGGGTGAAGGGCTCGCACATCTCGCCGACCTCCGCACCCGTGAGCGTCGCGTAGACGCCCTCCATACGCTCGGCGGGCAGGACGTCGACGGAGACGACCCTGGCGTGGGCGTGGGGCGAGCGCACAAAATGCACGAAGCCCATCCGCTTCATCCAGATGTCGTCGGAGAAGGAGCCCTGCCCCTGCAACAGACGGTAGTCCTCGACCCGGCGAGCGCTCTGCCCTGTCGCGCTGCGGCGCTTGGTCGGGGCGGCGGCGTCCTGGAGGCTCACGAGGCCACGCTCCTGGCCGCGCCGGCGTCGACGGGCTGACCGGCCGCCTGCTGGACCGCACGCACGATGTTCACGTACCCGGTACAGCGGCAGAGGTTGCCCTTGAGGGCGCGGCGGATGTCCTCGACATGAGGATCAGGATCCCGCTCGAGCAGCGCGGTGGCCTGGATGAGCATGCCGGGCGTGCACCATCCGCACTGCAAGGCGTGCTGATGGTTGAACGCCTGCTGAAGTGGGCTGAGTTCCCCGCCGCTCGGCGACAGGCCCTCGACGGTCGTCAGCGACGCGCCATCGGCCTGGACCGCGAGCATCATGCAGCTCTTCATCGGCTCTCCATCGACGAGAACCGTGCACGCCCCACAGTTGCCGGTGTCGCACCCGATGTGAGTTCCCTTCATCACGAGCGTCTCGCGGAGGAAGTGGACGAGCAGCTGGCGCGCCTGCACCGTGCGCTCGTGGGGCTCCCCGTTGATCACCACGTCGATGACGTGGGTGGTCTCAGGCTCGTTCACGGTCTTCTCCGTTCGTCTTCGCCATGGCCTGGCGTATTGCTCGCGCGGCGAACACGCGCGCCATCTCGGTGCGGTACTCCGCCGACGCGTGCGAATCACCTACAGCGTCAACGCCTTCGAGCTCTGCATCCATCGCGGCAACGACACTTCCCTCATCGCCCGGCGTTCCCACGAGCGCCGCCTCGATCGACCGCTGGCGAGCCGGCCGGGGTCCGATGCAGCCCAGCACGACACGAGCCTCCTCGATGGTGCCGTTGCTCCGCACCCAGGCGGCGGCCCGGGCCAGCGCCCACGAGTCTCGCGCGAGTTGAAGAGATTGATACCCGACGCGTGCATCGTCGGCCTGGCGCGGCACCACGATGCTGCGCAGGAGCTCCCCTGGGCGGATGTCGCATCGAAACGGCCCGACGAAGAAGTCTTCCGCGGCCACCTCGCGGTCGACGACACCGCTGAGGCACAGGGTCGCGTCCAGCGCCACCAGCAACGGCGGGAAGTTCGACGTCGGATCGGCGTAGCACACGTTCCCGCCGATTGTGCCTCGGTTTCGCACCTGGACGTCGACGAGGCCGTCAGCGATCTCCGCGACAAGCGGCTGATGCTCGGCGACGAGCGGATCGGACGCAAGCTCAACGTAGCGCATCCCCGCGCCGATCTCGCAGTCACCGTCCACAGTCGTCCTGACGAATTGGAGCTCGTCGAGCCGACTGATGTCGATGAGCGCCTCGACCTCCGCAGCTCGCAGCTTCAGCACGTTGATGAAGCTCTGACCCCCAGCAAGAGGGCGCGCGTCCGGATGGGCCGCGAGAAGCGACGTGGCCTCAGCGAGGGACGCGGGACGCGCATACTTGACGGACCTCGGAAGCAACTGGACCCCAATCGGAATGATTGCCGAGCTTTGAGCGAACCTTCTCGGGCAGCTGATCAAATGTCAAGCTTGCGCCGCGAGTGAGCCCTGACCGCGCGGGGCGCGTCGGATAGTCTGATCACATGCCGTCCGCGAACGGGCCGGTACGTACCGGGCGAACGGTCCCAGCGCTCAAGCCGCTGAGCCGAAAGACGTCCGCCGACGAGGCCGAGCGGGCGCTCTTTCAAGCGATCGCGGATGGTGCGATACCACCTGGCTCTCCGCTGCGGCTGCAGAGCCTCGCCGATCAGCTCGACATGAGCATGATGCCGATCCGCGAGGCCATCCGACGTCTCCAGAGCATGGGCCTCGTCGAGATCGTGCCCCACCGAGGCGCGTGGGTGCGGCCCAGGACAATCCGTGATCTGTACGACACCTATTTCACCCGCATCCACCTCGAGGCGCTCGCGATGGCAACGGCCGCCCGCCAGCTCACTCCTGAGGCCAACGAATTCGCTCGAGCCGCGCTCGACGAACTGCAGCAGGTGGAGAAGCGAGGTGACGCCATCACCTACCGGGCGGCGAACGAGCGCTTTCACTTCGCCCTCTACGAGGCGTCAGGATCGGTGTGGCTCGTCCACAGCATCTGGCCGGTCTGGCGCAACAGCGAGCGGTACCGCGTCGAATCCATGCGGAATCGCGAGCACCTCACCGAACGCGCCCGCGAACACGCCGAGATGCTCGAGGCGCTCGAAGGGGGCGACGGTGGGCTCGCTGTACGCCTGATCGTCTCGCACCTGCGCAGCTCAGCGGAGCTCGTGGCCACCTCTCTCGAGGCGGTCGACGACGGAGCGCTCCTGGACCTTCCGTCGGCCGAGGATCTCGTTCGCGGCCTGGTGCACGAGTCGCCCGGTCGCGCCGGCGCCACCTGACACCCGCCTCAGCTCACGCTTCGTCCAAGGGCACTCGCCGCGTTGACGCGCGCAATCGTCTCGGTGAAGTGCTCCCCCCGGTGCCGCACGAGCGCCCGCGGATCGTCCGTGCCCATCGGGAACGGCCAGTCGCTTCCAAGCACCATTCGATCGGCCCCGAAAACCTCGATGGCGCGGTCGACTCCGGTGCGATCGTGCAGCAGGCAGTCGACGTACATCCGCCGCACGGCGACACTGGGGATCTCGGTCAACGGCCGCACGCCCGGGCGGCGCGTGGCGAGGCCGTGATCCCATCGGGACACCAGGTCAAGGACGCAGCCGCCGCCGTGCAGGAGCAGGATCCGGAGCCGAGCATGCCGTGGGAGGACGTCGCCGAACACGAGCTGCGCCGCAGCGATCGCGGTCTCGACCGGGTTGCCGACGAGGTTGTGCAGGTAGAACTCCTGCAACCGCTCATCCGGCGACATGCCTGGATGCAAGAACATGAGCGCGCCCGCCTCGTCGAGCGCATCCCACAGCCGCGACAGTGCCGGCTCGGCCATCGAGACCGACCGACCGCCCGCCGATGCGCAGAAGCCCGCCCAACGATGGTCTGACGCCCTCCGTCCGTGTTCGACGATCGCCAGCTCGGGATGCTCGAGCGGCAGGTACGCCAGCGGCAGCAGCTCAGGATGGCCGGCGACGGCAGTCAGGAAGCCGTCGTTGAGCTGGGTGACCCACGTTTCCGCGTCCGAAGCTCCCAGCTCTTGGCGGAAGAACGGCGGCGGAGGCGAGACGAGCGCCTTGTCCAAGCCGTGCCCATGGACGTGCTCGAGGAGCTCGTCGGGACGGTAGAGCGCGGCAGGGCCGACCGCGTGACCATCGATGACGTGCTTGCCCTGCTCGTTGGGCCAGCCGGGCAGGACGGGAGCAAGGTGAACGTGCATGTCGACGGCTGCCGTCATGCGCCCTCCCTTCGATGGGAATGAGCGGCGTGATAAGGGGGCATTCACGAAGCTTCCTCGAACATGGGGCCGCGGTCCACCCGGCTCGTCTGTCAACAGCCGATTCGCCGCCACAGTTTTGCGATTTGATCAACTGCGTGATACAAGTGCCGCGCCGATCGGAATTCGAGGGGAGCGCGATGACGGGTGGTGACTACGTGATGAGGACAGTGATCTCGCGGTCAGCGACGATAGGAGCGGTGCTCGCCCTTTGCGGTGCCCTGGCCGGTTGCGGCGAGGAGAAGAGCACGTCCTCGGGCGATGGGGGCGGTCAGGAGAAGCAGTCCGGACCCATCACCATCGGCGCTGCCATCGACCAGACGAAGCTCATGAAGAACTTCGACGGACCGGCGCTCGCCTCGGCGAAGCTCCGAGCCGAGGAGATCAACGCGCAAGGCGGCGTGAACGGGCGCAAGATCGAATTCAAGGTGCAGAACACCCAGCTCGATCCCGATCGAACCCGGTCGGCGGCGCTGTCGCTCACCGAGGCCGGTGCCGACATCATGTGGGTCACCTGCGACGTCGACTTCTCCACACCGTCGATTCAGGTGGCGCTCTCGAAGAAGCTGCTCACGGTTGCTCCGTGCATCGGCACCGATCAGATGGGTCCCAAGCGCTTCGGCGAGGCCGGCAAGCAGGCCTTCTCATTCGGCAATGTCGCCCAGGACGAGGGTGCAGCGGTGGCCCAGATGGCGTACGACAAGGGCTTCCGCACCGCGAACGTCGTCATGGACAAGTCCATCGTCTACACGCAGAACGTCTGCGCCGCCTTCGCCAAGGGCTTCGAGGGGCTCGGCGGCAAGATCGCACTTCGAGAGAGCTTCACGGAAGGCGACAAGACGATCGGCAACGTCGTCAGCCGGGTCAATCGCTCCGACGCCGACACGATCGCGTTCTGCGCAACGACGCAGAACGATCTTCCAGCGTTCGTCTCGGGCGTGCGCGGCGGCGGCAACAAGACGCCGATCGTCGGCCCGTGGTCCATCGACGGGGCCTACTGGCTGCCCAAGAACAAGAAGGCGTCTGACGAAATCTACCTGACGACCTACGCCTCGGTGTACGGCGACGACCCTAGCCCAGAGGTCCGCGGGCTCATCGATCAGCTGACCAAGAGTGGTACACCCCCGGTGACCGGAGGCTTCCTCGCCGGCGCCGGAGCAATCGACGGGCTGGTGGCCGCGCTGAAGGAAACCGGCGGCTCGACTGAAGGTGCCAAGCTGGCCGGGGCCTTGACCGGCTTCAAGGACCTCCAGACCGTCTCTGGCAAGCTGAGCTTCTCCGACGAGTTCCACACCGCGTTCGGTCGGGAGTACCGGATCATCGAGATCCAGAACGGCAAGCCACGCTTCACCGGGCTGGTCAAGGCGAAGACGCCCGCGGAGCTCTGATGGAACAGGCCGGTCGGCGGCCTGAGGCATGCCTCCGGGCCGCCGGCGTGGCACGCTCGTTCGAGGGCGTCAAGGCCCTTCAGGGGATCGACCTCGAGGTCCGGCCCCATGAGGTCGTGGGCCTGATCGGCCCGAACGGTGCGGGCAAGTCGACGCTCATCAACGTCCTCACCGGCTTTACGCTCCCGACGGAGGGCACCGTCGCGCTCGACGCCCAGGACGTCACAAGCTGGAAGGTCGCCCGCCGGGCCCGCGCGGGCCTTGCCAGGACCTTCCAGCACGGCCACCTGTTCGGCGGTCTCTCCGTGCGAGAGAACGTCGAAGTCGCCGCCCTCGGCGTCGGTGCGAGCCCCCGTGAAGCGCGCGAACGGGCCGACGGCCTGCTCAGTGCCCTCGGCCTCGCGGACTTGGATGACCGGGACGCCGGCGTGCTCCCTCACGGCGACGAGCGCAAGCTCGGCGTCGCACGCGCACTGGCCACGCGGCCGCGGTACGTGCTGATGGACGAGCCCGCGGCAGGCCTGGCCGAGGCCGAGGTCCCCGCGTTGGCCGACGTGGTGCGCTCCGTCCGCGACGAGTATGCGGCCGGCGTCCTGCTCGTCGATCACAACATGGCGCTGATCATGGACGTCTGCGACCGCATCGTCGTGCTCGACCAAGGGCGCAGTCTCGCCGAGGGCACCGCGGACGAGATCCGCCGCAACATCGACGTCACCGCCGCCTACCTGGGGTCGACCGGTGTCTGAGGCGGCGCTCGCCGTCGAGGATCTCGACGTCGCGTACGGGCCCGTCAACGTGGTGCGTCGCGTGAGCCTCGAGGTCGGCGAGGGCGAGGTCGTGGCGCTCGTCGGCCCCAACGGCGCCGGCAAGACGACGACGCTGCTGGCCATCATGGGCGTCGTTCCGCCTCAGGCCGGTGAGGTTCGCCTGCGTGGCGCCTCGCTCCAGGGGCGGCGCCCGCACGAGATCGTTCGAGCGGGTATCGCGCTCGTGCCCGAGGGCCGTCACGTGTTCACCGAGCTGACGGTCGCCGAGAACCTCCGCTTGGGGCTCGTCGGCCGCCGTGAAAAGGGCGGCGTGGAGGAGGACCTCGAGTGGGTGCGCGGACTGTTTCCCGTCGTGCACGACTTCAAAGGTCGCCAGGCCGGCGTGCTGTCCGGTGGCCAGCAGCAGCAGCTCGTCATCGCTCGTGCCCTGCTCGCCCGCCCGGACGTGCTCCTCCTCGACGAGCCATCCCTCGGGCTGTCTCCCACGGTGGTCGAGACGGTCTTCGAGGCCCTGGCCGTGATCCGCGAGCGCGGAGTGTCCATCCTCCTCGTGGAGCAGCGGGCACAGCTCGCGGTCGGCTTCGCCGATCGCACGCATGTCCTCACCAACGGAGAGATCCGCGAGGTCCTCGGACCCGAGGACGCCGGCGACACGGACCGGCTCGTGCGAGCCTACTTCGGGAGCTAGGTGGATATACAGACGCTCATCGACGGGGTCGCGGTCGGTGCCCTCTACGCCCTGGTGGCAGTGGGTCTCGGGCTCGTGTTCGGGGTCTTGAAGCTGGTGAACTTCGCGCACGGCGAAAGCATCACCGCGGCCGCCTACACACTCGCCGTGACGGGTTCGCTGCCCGTGGCGGTGAGCGTCCTACTCGCCGTGGTGGCCGCGATTGCACTCGCCGTCCTCACGGAGCGGGTGGCCTTCCGGCCGTTGCGGGGCGCCTCTCCGGGGACCGCCCTGGTGGCGACCTTCGCCGTCGCGTTCACGCTGCAAGCCGTGTGGCTCATCGTCTTCGGCCCCGACGGCCGTACGGCCGACATCCTCGGCTCGCTCAACGAGACCGCAACTTCCGGGACGTTCGCGCTGCGGTGGGTCACCATCGCCGAGCTCGTGGCCGGCGCCGTCTTGCTCGGCGGTCTGGCGCTCCTGCTCGGCCGAACGGACATCGGCCTCCAGATGCGCGCCGCCGCTGCGGACTTCCGCGCCGCGCGATTGCTGGGGGTGCGCGCCGACCGGGTGATCGGCCTGGCCTTTGTGCTCGCCGGGCTGGCGGCTGCCGTCGTCGCGCTCCTGCTCACCGTCTCACGTCCGCTGGTGACCCCGACCTTCGGACTCGAGGTCACCATCCTCGCCCTGGTCGGCGTCGTGGTGGGCGGGATCGACCGGCTGTGGACCGCGATCCTCGGTGGCTTCGCCGTGGGCTTCGCCCAAGCTGTGCTCGGGGACCTCCTACCCGCCGCCGAGCGGGTGTTCCTGCCCTCCTTCGTATTCCTGCTCGTCATCGTGGTGCTGCTCGTGCGGCCCGCCGGCCTGTTCTCCCCGTTGCGGAGCACATCCGTGGAGCGGGTATGAGGCGCTCGGCGCTCGTGCAGCTCGCAGGACCGGTCGTGCTGCTCGCTCTCGTAGGGATCATCGGCCTGGGGTTCGGCGCAGCGACCCAGGAGAAGTTCACCACCGCGCTGGTCACGGCGACCATCGTCATCGGGCTCTACGTCTTCGTGGGCAATTCCGGGGTCATTTCGTTCGGTCACGTCAGCTTCGTGGCCCTCGGAGCGTTCTCGGCGGGGGTGCTGACCATTCCCGCCGCCGTCAAGCCCACGCTGCTGCCCGAGCTCTTCGGATTCCTGAGCGACGCTGAGCTCGGCTACCTCCCTTCGCTGGCGGTGGCCTCGGGCCTCGGCGCGGTCGTGGCGCTCATCGTCGGCACCCCGCTCATGCGCCTGTCAGGGCTCACCGCCGGTATCGCCACCTTCGCCGTCCTGGAGATCACCAACAATGTCCTGCGCTTCTGGGAGAAGATCGGTCCCGGCGCGACGACCCTGTCGCTGGTGCCCACGGATACCGGACTCATCGCGGCCACGTTCCTCGCCGTCCTCGCCGCCATCGTCGCGTTCGCGTTCCAGCGCACGCCCGTCGCCCGCCGTCTGCGCGCCACGCGCGAGGATCCCGCGGCCGCTCAGGCGGTCGGGATCAACGTCCACCGCGAGCGGCTCATCGCCTTCGTGCTCAGCGGTGCCATCACCGGGCTCGCCGGAGGCTTGCTCGTCCACCAACTCGGCTCCGTGACCACCGGGCAGGTCTATCTCGACCTGACCTTCATCACCCTCGCCATGCTCGTCGTCGGCGGAAGCGGAAGCCTTTGGGGGGCCGTGATCGGTGCCGTGGGCCTGAGCTTCCTCAACGACGTCCTGCGCGACGCCGAGGACGGCGCGCTGCCCAACGGCTCAAGCCTGATCATCCTCGGCGTCCTCATGGCGCTGGTCTTGATCCTGCGTCCGTCGGGGCTGGTCGGCGGCCGCGAGTTCGCCCTCTCGCTGCCCGGGCGCCACCGACGCGGCCGGACGGGCGCAACCCCGCCGGTGGCCGACTAGTGGAGCGAGCCTACGACGCTGTGGTGGTAGGAGCCGGGCACAACGGCCTCGTCGCCGCGGTCCTGCTCGCGCGCGCGGGATGGTCGACCCTTGTGCTCGAGCAGGCCGAGCGTCCCGGCGGAGCGGTCAAGAGCGGAGAAGTCACCAGACCTGGGTTCGTCCACGACCTCTACTCCATGAACCACAACCTCTTTCTGGCGTCGCCGTTCTACACGGCGCACCAGAAGGACCTCCAGCGCCACGGATTGACCTACGCGGTGTCCGATCGCCCGTACGCTAACGCCTTCCCCGACGGAACGTCACTGCGAGTTTACCAGGACCCGGCTCGGACGGTGGAGGGCCTGCGAGCGCACGATTCGCTCGACGCCGAAGGCTGGGAGGGGCTCAGCGAGCTCTTTGACCGCTTCGCCCCCGCACTGTTCAGCCTCTACGCCGCCCCCGTGCCGAGCTGGAGCGCCGCTGCCGGGCTCGGCACCGCCGCCCGCCGGCTTCGGCGCTCAGGGCTCGAGGAGATGATCCGCCTTCTGCTCAGCTCGACGCGCGAGCTCGGCGACGCCTGGTTCTCGAGCCGTGAGGCCAAGGCGATGCTCGCGTGCTGGGGAATGCACCTCGACCTCGGGCCCGACGTGAGCGGCGGAGCCATGTTCCCGTTCCTCGAAACATTCGCAGATCAGCAGGCAGGGATGTCGGTGGTGCGCGGCGGTGCGTCGAAGATGGTCGGCGCGCTAGTCGGCATGCTCGAGGAGGCCGGAGGCCAGCTGCGCACGGACGCCGAGGTCGAGGCCATCGAGGTCGACGGCAGCGGCGCAAGCGGTGTACGCCTGACGAGTGGCGAACGGATCGTGGCGCACCGAGCCGTGGTAGCCAACGTGACCCCCACCGCGCTCTATGAGCGCCTGCTGGGGCCCGCCGGCGTGCCTGAGCGCGTCCGCCGCGACGCACGCCGCTTCCGCTACGGCCCAGGGACGATGATGATCCACCTCGCTCTCGACGGCCCTGTCCCCTGGGCCGCCGGCGACGGCCTGGACCGCTTCGCGTACGTGCACGTCGCACCCTACGTCGAGCAGTTGGCCGAGACCTACACCGCTGCGGTCAACGGACTGCTGCCCGCCGACCCGCTGCTCGTGGTGGGTCAGACCTCAGCCGTCGACTCCAGTCGGGCACCTGACGGTCAGCACGTCCTGTGGGTCCAGGTCCGGGCCCTCCCCGCCGGCATCCGCGGCGACGCGATGGGCGAGATCGAGGCTCGTGAATGGGACTCGGTGGGTGAGCCCTACGCGTCGCGCGTGATGCAGAAGTTGGAGACATACGCTCCGGGCCTCGGCGACCGTGTGCTCGACCGCGTCGTGCTCACCCCGGCCGATCTGGAACGCGACAACCCCAACCTCGTGGGAGGCGACAGCCTGGCCGGCTCGATGCACCTGGACCAGAACTTCTTCCTTCGCCCGCTTCCCGGGTTCAGTCGCTACGGAACGGCCGTGCCGAAGCTCATGCACTGCGGTGCCTCGACCTGGCCGGGAGGCGGGGTCAACGCGCTGTCGGGCTGGCACGTTGGCAAGCAGCTGACCGAGAACAGACGAACGCGCGTGCGACGGCGGCTTGGCCGATAGGCATGGCTGGCGTCGTGGATATGAAGGTCGGCCCCAGGTGACACACGTTACGACCCGAAAGGACGCTCGACATGGCGCATAAGCAGATACTCGACCCCTCGAGTGGCTTCAAGCTCGGGCTCTTCTCGTCCAACTGCTCGAGCGGCATGGCGGTCACGAACGTGCCGGAGCGCTGGGGCGCGACCTGGAACGACAACCTCCGCCTGGCCCAGATCGCGGACGAGGGCGGTATCGACTTCATGGTGCCGATCGCGCGCTGGATCGGCTATGGGGGTCAGACGAACTTCCACGAGGGCGTCCTCGAGCCCGTAGTCTGGGCGACGGGCCTGTTGGCGAGTACGAAGCGCATCACGGTCTACTCGACGATCCACACCGCGTTCAACCACCCGGTGGTTTCAGCGAAGCAGCTTGCGACGCTCGATCAGATCGGCCATGGGCGCGCCGGGATCAATATCGTCGCCGGCTGGAACCAGCCCGAGTACGAGACGATGGGCCTCGAGCTCCCGACCAATCACGACGACCGCTACGCCTACTCCCAGGAGTGGTGGGACATCGTCAACCGCATTTGGACCACTGACGAGCCGTTCGACCACGACGGAAAGTTCTGGCAGCTCAAGCACGTCGAGGGCAAACCGGGTCCCTACGACGGCATGATGCCCGTCCTGAACGCGGGGGCGTCTCCGCAGGGACGGGCGTTCGCGGCTCGCAACGCCAACCACCTGCTCACCCCGTTCGGCGATTTCCCCGACGGCGCGGATACCGTCTCTGACGTCAAGAGCATCGCCCGCGATCAATTCGGCCGTGACGTCGGGGTCTTCACGATCGCCTTCGTCGTCTGTCGCCCGACCCTGGCAGAGGCCGAGGAGTTCCTCCACTGGTACGCCGAGGAGAATGCCGACTGGGACGCGGTCGACAACCTCATGCGCCTCCAGGGAATGCACGCGCAATCCTTCACGCCGGAGTTCCTGGCCTCGATGCGCACGCGCTTCGCCGCCGGGCACGGGGCTTACCCGCTGGTGGGGACGCCGGACGACGTCGCGGGCCTCATCGGACGCATGGCCGACGCCGGCTTCACCGGTACCACCTTTGCGTTCCTCGACTACGCCGAGGAACTGCCCTACGTCGTTCAGGAGGTCCTCCCGCGCCTGGAGGACAGCGGCGTGCGACGATCAGCCAGCGGGGAGACTGCCGTTCTCCACGGGTAGGGACATGCCTCCCACGCCCCTGGACACGACCTTCACGGAGGCGGTGACCGCCCGTCGCTGGCAGGATCGGCAGGTGGACGACGCCCTCCTCGTTCAGCTCTACGAGACCTTGCGATGGGCGCCGACGAGCGCCAACTGCCAAGCGACCAGGTTCGTCTTCGTCCGCACGACCCGAGGGGCGCGAGCGGCTGCGGCCAGCGCTGTCGCGAGGGAACGTCGAGCAGACGATGACGGCGCCGGTCACCGTCATCGTCGCCTGGGACGTCGCCTGGCCTGAACACCTCCCCCGGCTCTGGCCCTTCGAGCCACGGGCTCAGGAGTGGTATGCCGGCGAGGAGGCGCGTCGCCGCGAGGGTAAGCGAACTTCGGCGATGCAGGGCGCCTACCTCATCACGGCGGCGCGTCTGCTCGGCCTCCATGTCGGTCCGATGGCGGGATTCCGGAATACCGTCGTCGACGTGGCGTTCTTCCCGGACGGCTACTGGCGTTCGAACTTTCTCTGCAACCTCGGCTATGTCGACCGCGAGCAGGAGGGCGCTGTCCGATCGCGTGCCCCGCGGCTGTCCTTCGACGAGGCGTGCCTGCTGGCGTGAGTCCGACGCCTGCGCGCTCCCTTGACCGTTCAGGCGCCCGCGCCGCGGCGCGGGTGAAGCGCGGCTGCCGCGACGAGCACCGCCAGCGCGGCAACGCCTGATCGCCCATCGGTCAGGAGTGAGAAGGTGAAGCCTACGAGCGGCATAGCTGCACGACGCCCTCCACCGCGGCGGCGTTGACGACCGCTATCGCGGTACTGAGGAAGTGTCGGGTTGGAGGGTTCGCGGGGACTGTGTTAGAACGCCAGAAGGGCCAGGGTGGGCCGCCTTGTCCCCGCTTGGGGAAGCGGAGGCCGCTAGAACTGTCGCGCAAGCCCAGCGCCGAATTCAGGCGTAGCGTTGAATCATCTTGAGGAGTCGTCTCGTCAGGTCGCTGTCGCGTTCATTGAAGCCGAGGATCGCCTGGAAGTGGTCGGCGTCAGGCTGAGCCCACCCGGCGGCGTCGACGCCTGCCTGAAGGCAAGCGGCCAGGTACTCCTCCGACTGGCGTTGGAACTCGGCGGTCTCGTCGGCCCCCCAGGTGATCAGGAGCGGCGCGACGGCGGGCGGGACGTGGAGCGCGGGGCTCTGCGTCTCGATCGTCCGCCGTGAGAGTTGCAGCGCCGGCGCGAACAGCGTGTAGGGCAGCGGACGCAGGTCGAAGACGCCGCTGATCGCCATCCCGCCCTTGATGACGTCCGCCGGCAGCCCGTACTCGCCTGCCCAATCCGTCTCGAGGAGCATCGCGACCTGCTGGCCGCCGGCCGAGTGGCCTGCCACGTATATCCGGTCGGGATCGCCGCCCCAGGAGTGCGCGTGCGAGTGCACCCAGGCGACGGTGGAGCGGCTCTGGCGGGTGATCTCGTCGATGGTGACCTTCGGCGCCAGGGAGTAGTTCGTCACAACCACGTCAATCCCGTGTGCGACGGGTCCCGGTGCGACGAGCGCGAACTCCTTGCTCGACAGGATGCGCCAGTAGCCGCCGTGGATGAAGATGAAGATCGGCCGTCCGCCCTCGCCTTCGGCCGGGTAGAGGTCGACGTGCTCGTCGCGGGTGGGGCCGAAAGGGACGTCGAAGCGCGCCTTGAGACTTCCTCGCGCGGTCTCCGAGAGGCCGAGGTAGAGATTGACGACCGACTCGAAGTCGGGATGGATGCCCTCGACGTCGTACTCGCGGTCGAGGGCCTCTTGGGTCTCGAAGTGGCGGTAGAGCATGTGAAGTCCTCCTGGTCGGGAGTCAGTGTCTGCGACGGATGACGATCGCCCGCGGGTCGGTGAAGAATTCGCGCGAGTGGCGGCCGCCCTCGCGACCGATGCCGCTCGCCTTCTCGCCACCGAACGGCAGCCGCAGGTCGCGCTCGAAGAAGCAGTTGATCCAGACCATCCCGGTCCGCCACTCCTGCGCCATCCTGTGTGCGCGGTCGAGGTCGGTGGTCCACAGCATCCCGGCCAGGCCGTAGTCGGAGTCGTTGGCGAGGCGGAGCACCTCGTCCTCGTCGTCGAAGGGAACTACCACCTGCACGGGACCGAAGATCTCTTCCCGCACGGTTCGCATGCCGTTGTGCATGGCGCCGAGGACGGTCGGCGCGTAGTAGTGCCCGGCGGCCAGGGCCTCGCCACCGGGCGGGCGGCCGCCGCAGAGCAGCTCACCGCCCTCCTGCACGCCGAGGCGGACGTATCCGTCGACCTTCTGCCGGTGGCCCTCGTCGACGAGCGGGCCGATGTCCGTGTCGGAATCCTTCGGGTCCCCGACGCGGAGGTCTTGCGTCGCGGCGACGAAGCGCTCCAGGAAGGCGTCATGGATCTCGCGCTGCACGAAGAGCCGGGAGCCCGCGAGGCAGACTTCGCCGTTGTTGGTGAACGAGCCGCGGATGGCGCCGGCGACCGCCTCGTCGAGGTCAGCGTCGGCGAAGACGATGTTGGCCGACTTGCCCCCCAGTTCGCACGACACGGGGGTCAGGTGCGCGGCGGCGGCGGTGGCGATCGTCCGGCCTGTGGCGCTTTCGCCGGTGAAGGTGATGCGGTCTGCGCGCGGGTCGCCGGTGAGCGCCGCGCCCACCGCATCGGGGCCGAAGCCCTGCACGACGTTGAGCACGCCGTCCGGGAAGCCGGCCTCCAGGGCGAGCGCGCCCAGCCGCGCAGCCGTGAGCGGGCTCTGCTCCGCGGGCTTGAGCACGACGGTGTTGCCGAAGGCCAGCGCCGGCGCGATCTTCCAGCTGGCCTGCATGGCGGGAAAGTTCCAGGGTGCGATGGCCACCACCACCCC
>JAABUN010003265.1_pt1 | contig 25673 bp, 22 predicted proteins | sample 5559311 | NCBI WGS metagenome assembly JAABUN01 (sample SAMN10711877, study PRJNA513370) | rock metagenome | isolation source: Antarctica rocks | place: Antarctica: Victoria Land, Siegfried Peak sud
GAACCTTGCCGTGTGTCACCCCCGCCCTATAGGGAGGGGGCCGGGGGGCGGGTGCGTTTCGACTTCGGCACACCCCCACGACAATGAATAGAGCGGTTCTTAGAGACGTTGGCGGCATCGGTGGCATGATGTGGCGCGGGCAGGAATCACGGGCTGAAGCCCGCGCCATATGAACACCCCCGCCAATCATCGTGCAACCCGCTTCAAGCCGTGGAATACTGCCCCTTGCTATAGATATCGCAAAACGAACGAGGCGGGCAATACATGCCCGCCCCGTTTTCCCATGTTCAACCGCGAATCAGGCCACAGTGTCGAGTTCGAGTTCGCGCCCGCTCGCCAACTTGAGCACGGGTTGCTTGCCGGTACGCACCGTCTCGCCGGTGACGATACACTCGCGGACATTGGTGAGCGAGGGGATTTCGTACATCACATTCAGGAGTAGGTTCTCGATGGAGGTTTTCAGGCCGCGTGCGCCCGTCTTGCGCTTCTCGGCCTGCACCGCGATCTCCTCCAATGCGTCCTCGGTGAAGCTCAATTCCACATTATCGTGATCGAAAAGCCGCTGGTACTGCTTGACCACGGCATTCTTCGGCTCCACGAGGATGCGGATCAGTTCGGGGCGGGTGAGGGCGTCGAGCGACACGGTGATCGGCAACCGTCCGACGAACTCCGGGATCAGGCCGTACTTCAGCAAGTCGTCGTGCGTGACGTAGCGCAACAGGTTCTCCGGCTCGTCCGCGCCGCCCTTGCCCTTGGAGCCGAAGCCCATCGCGTTCTTCGCGTTCATGCGCCGCCCGATGATCGCCTCCAGCCCCTCGAACGCCCCACCGCAGATAAACAGGATGTTCCGGGTATCTATCTGAATGTACTCCTGATGCGGGTGCTTGCGCCCGCTCTGCGGCGGCACATTCGCCGTGGTGCCTTCGATAATCTTCAGCAACGCCTGCTGCACGCCCTCGCCCGAAACGTCCCGCGTGATCGAGGGATTGTCGCTCTTGCGGGAAATCTTGTCTATCTCGTCAATGTAGATGATGCCGGACTCCGCACGGGCCACGTCGCCGCCCGCATTCTGAATGAGCCGGAGCAGGATATTCTCCACGTCCTCGCCCACGTACCCGGCCTCGGTGAGGGCGGTGGCGTCGGCGATGCTGAACGGTACGTCGAGAATCTTGGCGAGGGTCTGCGCGAGGTAGGTCTTGCCGCTCCCCGTGGGGCCGAGCATAAGGATGTTGCTCTTCTGCAACTCGATGTCGTTCCCCGGCTCGGTGCCGGCCATGATGCGCTTGTAGTGGTTGTAGACCGCCACGGCGAGGTTCCGTTTCGCCGTTTCCTGCCCGATGACGTACTGCGAGAGGTGCTCGTGGATGCGTTTGGGGGTGGGGACGGTGCTGAACGACGCCTGAATCTTGGGGGTCGGTACGTCCTCTTCCTCGATGATCTCGCGGCAGAGTTCCACGCACTCATCGCAGATATACACCGCACCGGGGCCGGCAATCAGCCGTTTGACCTCGTCCTGCCCTTTGCCGCAGAACGAGCAGCGGTACTGCATCCGATTGCCGCCGCCGCCCATCCCTTTCGAGTTCGCCATCCCGAATGCTCCTCGTTTTGCTCCGGCGGGGATGTATCCCCCGCCGCGTAGTGGTCGGTGGATTTAGCGCACGCCCGCGAACACGGCACCGGGAACCTTATCGCTCTGCGGCAGGAGCACCTCGTCAATGAGGCCGTAGTCCTTGGCCTCCTCGGCCCCCATGTAGAAATCGCGCTCGGTGTCGCGCTTCACCTTGTCGTAGCTCTGGTTGCTGTGATTGGCGAGAATCTCGATCAGCCGCGCCACGAGGTTGATGCTCTCGCGGGCCTGAATCTCCACGTCGGGGGTGTTGCCCCGGAAACCCGTGCTGCCCTGATGGATCATCACGCGGCTGTTCGGCAGCGCGAACCGCTTGCCCCGCGTCCCCGCCGCGAGCAGCACCGAGGCCATGCTCGCCGCGATGCCCATGCAGAAGGTCGAGACCTCATTCTTCACCATCTGCATCGTGTCGTACATCGCCAGACCCGCGTACACCTCGCCGCCGGGGCTGTTGATGTATATGCGAATCTCCTTGTCGGGATCCTCGTAGGCGAGGAACAGCAACTGCGCGATGAAGACATTGGCGATCTGCGAATCAATCGGTGTGCCGAGGAAGACGATGCGCTCGCGGAGCAACCGGGAGTAGATGTCCCAGCCGCGTTCGCCCCGGTTCGTCGTCTCCACCACGTTCGGGATGATCATCTGCGGGCTGCTGCCGCCCATGAGAATCTGCTGATTGCGAATCGGATCCATGCGAATCCATCCTTTCTGTCGGTAGGTAGCGCGACGCTCCGCATCTGCTACACGGCGGGGATCTGGTTCTCGTCGCGGGTGGGTGCAGGCGAGTCGTCGCCCGTCTCGCCCATTGTACCAGCGTTCGCCGCGTCTGGCACCGAAGTGGGCAGGCCGGAGCGATGCGCCGTCTCGGTCTCCGGGTCTTCCGCCCGCGCCTCCGCGAGGTCGAGCGATTCCGCCTCGCCATCGGCGGGTGTGCCGGTTTCCGTCCCCGTCTCCGGTTGTTGCGCCGCACGCTCGTTCGTCACGTCCGTAGTTCCTCCCGCGCCGTTGTCGTCGCTGTCGCTGTCGTGATCGTGGTCGCCGTCATCCTCATGCGCGTCGTTCGCGCCGGTTTCGGGGGCGGCGGCGGCGTACGCGCTCTCCGGGGAGTCGTCCACGAGGCCGCGCCCCTCGGTGGCGAGGGCGATCAGGCGGTCGAAGATGGCCCGCTCGCGCAGGTCGGCCTCGATCAGTTCCACGGTGCGCTCGTCTTCGAGCACGGAATGCGACATGCCGAGGCGATGCACCTCGGCATGGATGTCGTCCTCGGTCACATCCACGCCCTCGCGCTCGGCGATCTCGCGGGCGATGAGCGTGTTCTTCAGGCGGTTCTCGCTCTCCGGGCGGATGCGGTCGAGGAAGCCCTGCAACGCCTCGGAGTTCTCGCCGAACAACTGGCGGATGTCCAGTCCGGCCCCGCCGATCTGCTGCAACTGGCGGGCGGCGTCCTCCTCGGTCTGCTGCTGGATCAGGGCGGGGCCGACCTCGACCTTCGCCACGCCGCGCAACTCCTCCATGATCTTGTTGATCGTGGCGACGCGGGCCTGCAACTCGCGCTGGCGGCGCAACTGGCGGTAGATGTCGGCGCGGAGTTGCGGGAGCGTCTGCGGGCGGGGCGAACCGAGGGCGGCGGCGAGTTCGTCGTCCATCGGCAACTGCTCGCGCTCCTTGATGCTCTGCACCGTGACGCGATAGTCGAGCGTCTTGCCCAAGAGCGCATCGGGGATACGGCGCACCTCGCCGTCGTCGTCGGTGTCGAGCGCGTCCTCGGCCTCAAGCGCGTCGGCGTTCTCGGCGTTTTCGAGCGGTTTGCCGTCCTGAATCCCCGCCTCCGTGGTGCCTTCGCCCTCCGCCATCGCAGGCGGCTCCGGCTCCGGTTTCGATTCGGGGCGCGTCTCGGCGTCGTCGTTCGGGAGTGCGTCGCCGTCTCGAATGCCGGTCTCCGTGGTGCCTTCGCCCTGCGCCATCGCGCCCGGTTCCTCACCCTCGTTCGTTTCGGGGAAGGTGACGACGCGCTCCACCGCCTCGCCCACCGTCGCGCCGACGATGAGGTCGCGGATTTGCGGCAGGATATTGTCGCGTCCGAGGGTAAAGGTGGCACCCGTGGTCGGCTCGTCGAAAGGCTGGTCGCCCTCGAAGGCGGCGATGTCCACGACTACCTGATCGCCTTCCCGCACGGGGCGCGACGTGGGCGGGTCCACCCACGGGCTGCGCTCCTCGCGCATGTTGTTGATGTAGTCGTCCACGTCGGCGTCGCTCAGCGTGAAGTGTTCCGGCTCCACGCGCACGCCCTCGTATCCCGTCACGTCGGCGACCGGGGAGACCTCAATCGCCACGCGGAACTGGAGCGGCTCTTCCGCGATCAGTTCCACCTCCGGGCGCGTCACGGGCTGAAGATCCTCCTGATCGAGGGCGCGGCGGTAGAGGTCGTCCATCAGGTCGCCGTTCGCCTCCTGCACGATGGCGGCCCGCCCGACCTGACGCACCACGAGGCCACGCGGAGCCTTACCGCGCCGGAACCCCGGCACCGTGACCTGCGCGGCGACGCGGCGGGTCGCCCGCTCCACCGCCTGATCGAACTCTTCCTGATCGCTCGCAATCTCGATGCGAACCTGACTGGCGGGCAATCGCTCGGCGGTGACTTTCACGGTGGCGTTTCCTCTCGCGGACAATGCGAAATCGGCCCGTTCGGGCCGCGAACATCATACGGGGGATGATACCCCCGCCGTAGGGGCGCGGCAACCCCGACGGTAGCCTCTAAGGTGTATACTTCGGGCAACACAGCAATGTAAGCGGAAGGGTATGCGACATGGCAAGCGCGATGATTCGGGTCGAGGAAGAAACCTATGCGACGTTGCGCGAACGGGCAAAGGCACGCAACATCTCTATGGGTGCCGTGATCGAAGAACTCCTCGAGGCAGACCGAGAAGCCCGCTTCTGGGCGGCAGCAGATGCGGACTTTGCCGCGTTACGCTCCGATCCGCAGGCGTGGGCGGATGAACAGGGGTTCCGCCGCGAGTTGGAGGGTACACTCGCAGACGGATTGGAGGATGAGGTTGACGGCTAATCTGCAACCCTTCACGCCGCGCCGTGGTGAGGTCTACGATTTCGACCCCAACCCGGTACGCGGGCGTGAACTGGGGCAAAAGGCGACACGTCCTGGCGTTATCGTCTCCAGCGACCGCCTGAATACAGGCCCATCCGGGCTTGTCGTCATTGTACCAATGACATCAACCGTACGGGCGGGACAACCATTGCATGTCGCCATCGCCCCACCCGAAGGAAACGTTGGCAATTCCTCGGATATTTGCTGTGAGCAGACGCGCTCGATCTCCGTCGAACGCCTCACACGTCGGCGGGGCAAAGTCAGCGCACAGACGATGACAGAGATCGAAACACGGCTACGTGCGCTGCTCGGTCTATAAGTGTATCAAGCCGAACTCATGGTATCGGCAGTTACTACATGACGGGCGCGGGCCACGGCGTTTGCAATCCGCGCCGCTGCGACGCCCGCCCCGATGCCGTTGTCTATGTTCACGACGGTGAGGCCGGGGGCGCACGATTGCAGCATCGTCCCCAACGCCGCCGCCCCGAAGCCGCCCGCACCGTAGCCCACGGGCGTCGGCAGCCCGATCACCGGCATCGGGGCGAGGCCCGCGACCACCGAGGGCAAGGCACCGTCCATGCCCGCCGCCACGATCAGCACATCGGCGGGCCACGCTAACAGGGCCGCGAGCGGCGCGATCAGCCGATGCAGCCCCGCAACGCCCACGTCCGCAACCACGCGCACGGCGCACCCCATCGCCTCCGCGATCACGCGGGCCTCGTCCGCCGTCGGGAGGTCGCTCGTTCCCCCCGTGAGGATGCCGACGCGCCCGCCCGTTTCGTGCCGCTCGTATTCCGGCGTCGTCACGAGAGCGGTACGCATCCCGCCGCCCGCGCTCACCGCGCAGTCCGGCAGCCCCTCCCGCAGCGCAACGAGGGCGGCGGCGTCCGCACGACTGACAATCGCCCGCCCGCCCGCCGCGACCAGCCCCCGCGCCGCCGCCACGAGTTGCGCGGCGGTCTTGCCGGGGGCGTATACCACCTCCGGCACGCCCGTTCGCGCCTCCCGACCGGGATCGAGGCGCAAGTCGCCGCCCGCCCCGTCACCCTTGTCGGTGAGGGCGGCGCGGAGGGCGGCGAAGGGATCGGAAGCGGGATCGTACGCCATCGTCAGGATTTCAGCGTGCGCTCTTCGCGCCGGATGAGCCGACCGACGAGCGTACGATAGAAGTCGTTGCGCGGGTTCACGCGGGCGAGGGGCAGCGTGTACGCGCTCTTGCGCACCTGCACGCGGTCGTCGGGGCCGAGGGGGATGTCCTGCGCCCCGTCCGCCGTCACCATCGCGCCCGCGTGCGAGGTCGCCGTGAGCGTGATGTGCGCGTCGTCGGAGACCACCATCGTGCTGATGCTGCTCAGGTGCGGGGCAACGGGCGTGAGCACCATCGCCGCCGTCCACGGGGCCACGATGGGGCCACCCGCGCCGAGGTTATAGGCCGTGCTGCCCGTGGGTGTGGCGACGATAAAGCCGTCCGCCAGCCACGTATTGACCTCGGCCCCGTCTATCGCGCACGTCACGTCTATCGAGCGAGCGGGCTTGGCGGTCGTCACCACCACGTCGTTCGCGGCGCGGGCGGTCTCCGAGGAACCGTCGGCCCGCTCCACCGTCACATCGAGCATCAGGCGGCGGTCGAGCCAGTAATCCCCCGCGAGGAACTGCGGCAACCGCTCCACGGCGTTTTCGGGCGTCAGTTCCGCGATGAAGCCGAGGCGACCGAGGCTGACGGCGACGACGTGGATGTCTCGCGGGGCCGCAACCTGTGCCGCTCGCATCAGCGAACCGTCGCCGCCGAGCACGAGCAGCAGCCGCGTGGCGTCGAGTTCGGGATGATCGGGGTCGAGATCGCGGGTGGAGTGCCGCCAGAAGGCCATCCCCCGTGCTTCGAGGAGGTGCTGAATCCGCTCGGCGCAGGCGTGCGCGTCGGGGTTGGAGGGATGCACGAGCATCCCCACGGCCCCGCCGCTCGCGTGCGTCACGTCGTCGCCTCGTCCGCTTTGCCCGATACCGCGTCCAATGCCCACGCGACCATCGCCTTCACGTCGGCGGCGTCGGTCGCCGCGCCCCTGCGCCAGTAGCCGAGAAACTCCACATTGCCCGCCGGTCCCCGCAGCGGCGAGGCGGTGAGGCCGCGCAGTTGCAGCCCCGCGCCCTCCGCCGATTGCACCACGGATTGTAGCACAGCGCGGTGTGTTTCCGGGTCGCGCACCACGCCACCCCGCCCCACGGCACCCCGCCCCGCCTCGAACTGCGGCTTGATGAGGGCGACGAACGCCGCGTCTGCCGCCGCCACGCGCATCGCCGCCGGGAGGATGAGGGCCAGCGAGATGAACGAGCAATCCATTACGACGGTGCCGACCGCCTCCGGCAGCGATGCGAGGTAGCGGGCGTTCGTGCGATCCATCACGACCACGCGGGGGTCAACGCGCAGGCGGTAGTCGAGCTGCCCGTAGCCCACGTCCACGGCGTAGACGCGGGCGGCACCGCGCTGCAACAGGCAATCGGTGAAGCCGCCCGTGCTGGCTCCGAGGTCGGCGCACACCGCCCCCGTCACGTCGAGCGCGAAGGTGTCCAGCGCGTGATCGAGCTTTTCCCCGCCCCGGCTGACGAAACGGGGCGGTGCCACCAGCGACACCGCCGTGTCCTCCGGCACGAGTTCGCCCGCTTTGGTGGGGTATGTGGGGTTCGCCTCGCCCACGCGCACGCGCCCCGCGAGGATGAGCGCGGCGGCTTTGCTGCGGCTCTCCACAAGCCCCCGTGCCGCCACGAGCGCATCGAGGCGCACCCGCTTGATCTTCATCGCGGCGAGCGGCGGGCGGCAAGCGGCAAGCGAAATGCAACCCGAAGCATTCGCATACTAGCCTCGAACAGTCTTGCTCGCCGCTCGCCGCTCGCCGCTCGCCGCTTCCACAAAGCGGTGACTATGCACATTGCAGATGGCGATGGCGAGGGCGTCCGCCGCGTCGTCGGGCTGCGGCACGGCGTCGAGGCCGAGCAGGATGCGCACCATCTCCTGCATCTGCGCCTTGTCCGCCTTGCCGTAGCCCGTGATCGCCTGCTTCACCTCGGTCGGGCGATACTCGCACACCGGCAGGTCGGCGTTCGCGGCGGCGAGCAGCACCACGCCCCGCGCCTGCATCACGGGCAGGGCGGTCGTGACATTCTTCGAGAAGAACAATTGCTCCACCGCCACGCAGTCCGGCAGGTACTGCGCGATCAGGAGCGAGACGCCGTCGTAGAGTTGCTGCAATCGCTTCTCCGGCGGCGTCTTCGGCTCCGTGCGCACCGTGCCGAAGGCGACCATCGCGGCCTGATACTCGCCGCGCACCACGCCGTAGCCCATGATCGCTATGCCGGGGTCTATCCCCAGCACGACACGTTCGCGGCGAGTCTTCAGTTGCGATTGCGGCGGTGCGGCGATTGCCATGTGCGTCTCTCCCGGTGGGTACGGCGCGGGCGGTGCAGTGTCCGTACAGTATACCCGCAGTTGCCCCAGTGGGAAGGGGGCGAAATGCACCCCTCCCCCACCTGCCCAGAGGAGACCCGCTCCCCCACAAGGGAGGGGCGACTTGCACCAAAATCGGGGCATATGGAAAGGTTCTAATCTCGCCATGCGTCACCCCTCCCCTGTGGGGGAGAGGTACATCTACGCGAGTTGCGCGATCACGGCGTCGTTGATCTCGACATTCGTGAACACGATTTGCACGTCGTCGAGTTCTTCCAGCCGCTCGATCATGCGCAGGGTGCGCACGGTGTCGGTGTCGGGCAGTTCCATGCTGGTCGTCGGCACGAAGCGCAACGCGGACTCGGTGATCGTCAGGGCCGCAGCCCGTAGCGCGTCCTCCACCGCCTTGAGGTCGCCGGGGGCGGTGAGGACTTCCATCGCGCCGTCCTCGGCGGGGCCGACATCCTCCGCCCCCGCCTCTATCGCCATCAGGGCCGCATCGTCGGGATCGCCGTTCGCCACGTCGAGCGTGATGACACCCCGATTCTCGAACATCCAGCCCACCGAACCGGACTCGCCCATGTTGCCGCCGCCTTTCGTGAAGGCGTTGCGCACCTCGCTCACGGTGCGATTGCGGTTGTCGGTGAGAGCCTGCACGAGCACGGCACTGCCGCCGGGGCCGAAGCCCTCGTACAGCACCTCGTCGTAGTTCGTCGCCTCGCCGCCGCCGAGGGCACTGCTGATCGCCCGCTGGACATTGTCGTTCGGCATGTTGTTCGCCCGCGCTTTCTCCACCGCCAGCCGCAGGCGGAAGTTCGCGTTCAGGTCGCCGCTGCCGCCCGTCTTCACCGATACCGTGATCTCGCGGGCGAGCTTCGTGAACAACGCGCCGCGCTGCACGTCCTTCGCGCCCTTCTGATGCTTGATCGAACTCCACTTGGAATGCCCGGACATTGGCCTATCCTCCGCCTATCGCACGCGGTGTGTACCGCGCCGTTATACTCGTTATTCGGGGATGGTACCACGTACGGACAGGCGTTCGCAAACAGCACGCAAGCAGAGAAACGGCGCACACGATGCAGGTATCAGGTGACAGGTATTGATATTTGTCATTTGATGGCCTACACTAGCCTTGCCTGCATCAAACGGGCATCGCCACATACTCTTCAGGAGGATACGATGCACACACGCACACTCGGTACAATCGGCCCCCGCGTCTCCGCTCTCGGCCTAGGTCTCATGGGTATGTCCGATTTCTACGGCCCGACCGACGAGGCAGAGAGCGTTGCCACGATCCACGCCGCGCTCGATGCCGACCTCACCCTGCTCGACACGGGCGACTTCTACGGCATGGGCCACAACGAGTTGCTGCTGCACGACGCCCTTCGCGGTCGCGCCCGCGAAGGGGTCACGATCAGCGTGAAGTTCGGTGCCTTGCGTGACCCCGCCGGCGGTTGGGCGGGCAGCGACGGGCGGCCCGCCGCCGTGAAGAACTTCCTCGCCTACACCCTGCGGCGGCTAGGGACGGACTATGTGGACATTTACCGCCCCGCACGCATTGACCCGACCGTGCCAATCGAGGAGACCGTCGGGGCCATCGCAGACATGGTGCGGGCGGGCTACGTCCGGCACGTCGGGTTGTCGGAAGTGGGGGCCGAGACGATCCGGCGTGCCCACGCCGTTCACGCCGTCGCCGATGTGCAGATCGAATACTCGCTGCTCTCGCGGGGCATCGAGGCCGAAATTCTGCCGACATGCCGCGAACTGGGTATCGGCATGACCGCCTACGGCGTGCTCTCGCGGGGTCTCATCAGCGGTCACTGGTCGCGGGAACACGGCACGACCGCCACCGACTTCCGTCGCTACAGCCCCCGTTTCAACGGCGCGAACCTCGATCACAACCTCGCGCTGGTGGAAGTCCTGCGGACGGTCGCCGAGGCCAAAGGCACCACAGTGGCGCAGATCGCCATCGCGTGGGTACTCTCTCGCGGCGACGACATCGTTCCTCTCGTCGGGGCGCGTCGCCGCGACCGCCTGCACGAGGCGTTGGGTGCGCTCGATGTCACCCTGACCGAGGGCGATCTCATGCAGATCGAGCAGGCGATACCCGACGGTGCCGCCGCAGGCGACCGCTACGATGCCTCGCAGATGGCGTTGCTGGACAGCGAGCGCAGGCAGGAGACACGGGTGTGAGCGGCGACACCCTCACCCCGGAGCGAATACTCGATGCGGCAGAGGAGGTACTCCGCCGCTTCGGGCCGACCAAAACGACGGTGGTGGACGTGGCCCGCGCCCTCGGTGTCAGCCACGGCAGCGTGTACCGCCACTTCGCCAGCAAAGCGGCACTGCGCGACGCAGTCGCCGCACGTTGGCTTGCCGCTGTGTCGGACCCGCTTGCAGCGGTGGCGAGCGAACACGGCCCGGCGGTCGAGCGGTTGCGCCGCTGGCTCGATCTCCTGATCGCGTCCAAGCGTCGCCGCGCCTTTGACGACCCTGAACTCTTCGCCGTGTACATGACAATCACGGCGGAGGTGCGGGATGTGGTGCAGGAACACGTCCGTCACCTCGTCGCGCAACTGACGCGAATCATCACCGACGGGGTGACGCAGGGCGCACTCACCACCGACGACCCCGCAATCGCCGCGCAAGCGGTGTTCTACGCCACCGCCGCCTTCCACAACCCGGCCCACGCGGCGGAGTGGGCCGATCCCGGCATTGACGCCGCGTTCGCGGGCGTCTGGTCGCTCATCCTGCATGGTCTTGAAGCGCGACTGCCGCCTACTTAGATCGCCACCCCGAACAGCGGCTCGCGCAGGAAGTAGACGAGGAAGACCGCCGCGATCACGTAGAGGGCGGGATGAACCTGCCGCGCCCGCCCGCCCACGAGTTGCAGGAAGACGTAGAGCACGAACCCGGCCCCGATGCCGTTCGTGATGTTGTACGTGAGCGGGATGAGCAGGATCGTGGCGAGGGCGGGCAAGCCGACGCTCAGGCTCGTGAAGTTGATCCCCCCGCCCTCGGTTGTCGCACCGTCCGCCGCCTTGCGCCCCGGCGAGAGCACGCCGCTCATCAGAAAGCCGACGATGATGAGGGCGGGCGCGGTCGCCTGCGCCGGTACCGCCCCGACCACGGGCCAGAAAGGCATCGCCAGGAGGAACAGCACGCCCGTCGTCACCGCAGTCAACCCCGTGCGCCCGCCGGCACTGACGCCCGCCGCCGACTCGATGTACGTGGTGGCGGAACTGGCACCGACCGCCGCCCCCGCAACGGCGGCAACCGAATCAATGAACAGCGGCTTCTCCACTTCGGGGAAGGTGCCGTCCGGCTGCACGTAGCCCGCCAGTTCGCCCACACCGATCAGCGTGCCGAGCGTGTCGAAAAAGTCCGTCAGGAACAGCGACAGCACCACGAGCACGGCGGTCAGCAGCCCCAGTTTGGGGAGAAAGCCAAACGAGACCATGCCCACGGTGCCGAAGTCCGGCGCGGCGATCCACTGCGTGGGCAGCTTGGCGACGCCGAGGTCCTTGCCGTCCACGAGAAAGAGCGTACCGCCGCTCGCGGCATTCGCCACGATGGCGACGAGCGTGGCACCGAGGATGCCGACGAGTAACGCACCGCGCACATTGCGGGCGAGCAACACGAGGGTGAGCAGCAGGCCAATGAACGCGATGGCGAGCGGCCAGCCGACGAGATGCCCCATCGCCAGCGGCGTCCCCTGCCCCGTCACCACGATGCCGGCATTGACGAGGCCGATGAACAGGATGAAGAAGCCGATGCCCACCGAAATTGCCCGCTTGAGGTCGGTGGGGATGGCGTCCATCGCCAGCCGCCGCAGCCCCGTGAGCACAAGCAGCGTCACGAGCGTCCCCTCCACCACGAGCACGCCCATCGCCTCGGCGTAGGTCAGTTTCTGCGCCCCCACGAGCTGAAACGCCACCACCGCGTTGATGCCCAAACCGGGCGCGATGGCCAGGGCGCGGTTCGCCACCAGCCCCATCAGGATGCTCATCACCCCCGCGACCAGACACGTCGCCGTGGTGATTGCGGGGCGCAGGTTCGGCTCCGGCGGCAGCGTGGTCGTGAGGATCGTCGGGTTGACGAAGATGATATAGCCCATCACCATGAAGTTCGCCAGCCCCGCGAACATCTCCACGCTGACCGTGGTGTTCCACTCGCGCAGCCGGAAGAACCGCCCCAACGCCCCGCCGTCACCCCCGCTCGTGCCGCCTGTGCCGCCCGTCCCGCCCAGTCGCCCTTGTACCTGCGCCGCCATCGCTCCCCCTCGCCGCATCGCTCGTTCCCCGACGCGCCGCCGACGCGCCGCCGCATATACCCCGCGACATGCTACACGAGGGCGTGTGTACGTACAAGCGGCAGATTGCACAGTAAACAGGCGGTTTTTTTAGGGGGAACTCTCACTTGGAGCGGTGTTCGGCGGCGTTGCGGCATGTATCGGCGTCGGTGGGGGGCGGGCTTTAGCCCGCCGGATTGATTGGATTAGTCAATGCGGCGAGCTAAAGCCCACCCTCCACCGACTCCGTAGCCTCACCGTACACTGATTCTGGGCGGATTGCGGATTGCGGATCAGGGGGTGAGGCCGCATCTCAGGCCCGTGTTAGCCGAAGTCCTCCGCCCGCAAGGTGTAGCCGCGCAGGGAAGACTTGCCCTGCGGCGCGTCCTCATTCGTATAGTCCGCGACGAAAATCTCGCCGTCGTCGAAGCGTATCCAGCTCGAATAGCCGTGGTCGGGGCGGGGGCTGGTGGCGTTGTGGTCGAGTTCGAGCGTGCGCTCTATCGCGTACTGGTTGGGGTATGTGCCGCTCGCGGCGTCCCACCGCCAGACGTGCGCCGCCTCGGTGGGGTTGTCGGTACGGTACGAGACGGCGTACCAGCGCGACGCGCCCCGGTGCTCCGGCCCGTTGCCGAAGTAGCCGCGCTCCCACGGGGCTTCGCGGTAGATCAGGTTCGCCAGTGCGAGTTCGCCGTCCACGCGCACTTCCGCCAAGCCGCCCCGGTGCGTCACCGCCACCGTGCGCCGCCGCCGCATGTCCAGCGCACGCCATGTATTGTTGCCAAGCGAGAGGCCGTCCGGCATGATCGTCAGGCGCAGGCCGAGGCGCATAATGTAGAGCGTGGCGGCGGGTACGCCGTTCTCGCCCGACACCGCCACATCGGCGGCGAACGCCACTTCACTCGTGTGGCTCTCCGGGGGCAGGAGCAGGTAGCGCGTGATCGCGTCCGGCCCGTTCTCCAACACGAGCGCGTCCCTGTCGAGCCGCGCCCCGGCGGACGGCGGCAAGCCCCCCGGTCGTTGCGCCTCCGCCGTGGCGACGCCGTGCGCGGGGCCGATACCGCCGCGTGCGACCTTGTACCCCTGCTCGCGCTCGATGTCGCCGAGCCATGCGTGCAGCCCCGGCCTGCCCGACTGGTTGCGGAAGGTGACGAGGGTACGACCGTCCGGCAGTTGCCCCGCGAACGGGCGGTCGCCGGAGAACGGAGCCTCCACGGGGCGCGACCACGTCCGCCCGCCGTCTTCCGAGAACGACAGGTACGACGGGTAGTTCATGTGGTTGTTCTCGCGCATGATGCAGACGAGCCGTCCCGACGCGAGCGGCACAATCGCCCCCTCGCAGTAGTTATGCACGCGGTCGCCGCCGATGGTCGTCAGGTCGCCCCACGTCTTGCCGCCGTCGGTGCTGCGGGCGACTGCCTCGGTCAGCTTCTGCGTCTGCGCCCGCATGTAATGTGTGCCGCACAAGAGCGTGCCGTCCGGCAGTTCGACCACATGGTCGGGTTCGATGCCGATGATCCCCGTGGCGTGCGGGCCGTCCCACGTCGCGCCGCTGTCGCCGCTGAACCAGAGGTAGATACCGGGCGGCTGGTCCTCGTGGCAGTGGCGGTAGTCGTTCTGGTCGCAGACGATCACGAGCCGCCCGTCGCGCAGCCGCGAGAGGCGCGGCGTCACCCACCGTTCCTCGCCCCGGCCCGGATACGCGGCGTGGACGATTCGTGCGTTTCCCCACGTTCGCCCCCGGTCGTCGCTCTCGAACAGGGTGATGCGCGTGAAGTCGCGGGGCCAATGGGCGTCGCACACATTGACCACGCACAGGAGCTGCCCGTCCGGCAGCGGCACCACGTCCGGGTTCTTCGTGAACGCCCCCTCCTCGCGCCACATCGGCCACCACCGCCCCGGCTGGTCGAGGCTGCGCACGTCGCTCCGGTCGTCGCTGCTCATTCGCTACTCCCCCTCCATACACGGCATACACGGCGATCTCGTTAGCGCACGGCGATACAACAGGACGTACACGCAGTTGGCGATATGATGGCGATACGCGCCGACGATGCTCACCCTCGGATTCTGTATTGCTCCCCCTCTCCGCTTGACGGAGAGGGGGTTGGGGGGTGAGTTCCGTACCCGCGACGAGGCCACACGCGCCCGACTGCGTACGCCCTATACAATTCAGCGCGGCCCGATGACCGCGCCCTCCGGCGGCACATCGAGCGGTGCGAAACAGATTTCGGCGCAGTTACGCTCCCAGACCACGTAGAAGCGGGAGGGGGCGTGCTCGATCATCATGGTGTAGCAGTTCCACCCCGGCCCGTCCGTCGCTCCCGCCGCATCTGTCGCATCCGTCGCATCCGCCGGAAAGGGGCGCGACATCGCCCACCGCTTCGCCCCGTGTGGCCTCGTCTTGTAGTTCAATATGCCGCGATCCCGCGCCGTGTTGAAGATCGTGACGTACTGCCCGTGCGCGTCGGTGGCGAAACAGCCCTTGACGTTGTGGTTCGGGATGGCGATCTCCCGCGCCGCATCCGTCCACGTCGCGCCACCGTCGGCACTCTCGGCGGTGAAGAGGTAGCCCGCGTCGGTGCGCATGGCGATCAGCAGCGTCGTCGGGTCGTCCTGATGCGGCGCGATGAACCCCTCTTGCAGGAACACGCCGTCCGGGTTCGGCACCTCGCCCCGCAGTTCCCACGTCCGCAGGTCGCGGCTGGCAAGGACACCGTGGGTGCGGAAGTGGTCGCGGTTGTCGTTGCGGTGGAAGGGCATGAGGTAGGTGTCGCCGTGCTTGTACAGGTGTCCGCCGCCAATCGTCGGGTGCGGGTAGCGCAGGTCGAGGGGGAAATCGGCCCACGTCGCGCCGCCGTCGGTGCTGCGCAGGGCGAGCAACGTCTGATCCTCGCTGTTCGGGTCGCTCGCCGGATTGCGCCCGATGTAGGCGACGAACGCGCCGTTTTCGCCGTACAGGATGACGTTGCCGTACGCGGTGTCGGCGTCGTGCTCCTTCAGCGACATGGGTTCGCTCCACGTCGCGCCGCCGTCGGCGGAGCGGACACAGGCGATACTGCCCATGTCGGTCCTGTCGGAGCGCATGTTGTTGCGCCACGCCACGACGACCGTGTTCGGCCCATCAATGGCGATATCCACCGTTTGCAGGTGCGAGAACCCCGGCGGCACCCGTGCGATCACGTGGGGCATGTGCGCCTCCCTCCCGCAAGGCGACCGATGGCGCGGGGGAACCCCCACGAGAACAGGTACGGTCGCCTGCCGCTTACGCCTTCAATTCCGCCTCGAACTCCTTGCGAATCTGGTCGCCGCCCCGCGAACGCCAATCCTTGACGTAGCCATCAAAGGCGGAGAGGGGTTCACGTCCGCTGATGATCGCATTCAAACGATCAATGCGCAGTTGCGAGAGTTCGGCACCCCTCATCGCGTTCGTAGGCGAGAACAAACCCCATGTCGGGTTGTCTATGCCGTTGGCGAGGTGATCGCGGGTGATGTCCTGCATGTACTTCGCGCCCCCCGGCGGCGCGGGAAAGAATGAAGACGCGCTCACCCGTGGCGAGGTGCCAGAAGTCCCCGATGTCGGCGTTACCCTTGTCGGTGCGCACGGGCGAACCGTCCGCCGTGACCGAGTGATGGATATCCTTCACGCCGTAGTTCATGAACACCCACTCCTCGGAGCCGAAGGGGGCGCAGTAGTAATCGAGCACGCGCAGCAGTTCGCGCACGCGCTCCCGGTCGCGCCCGACTTTCGCGGGGATGGCAGCAATGCCATGATAGCCGTTCGTATTGTGGATGGCGGGCTTGCCGCCGTCGAACCCCGGCGGGATGAGATATTGCAGCCGCTCCACGATGTTCCGCTCCGAGGGCGTAGACTTCTGGAGCCGCTCCCACATTTGCCCCGCCCCCGGCAGCGTCGGCAGTCCGCCCGGATGCGCGCCCAGTTTGCTCGACGCGATAAAGTCCTGCGCCTGTGCGGTGGTCATCGTGGCGGCGTCGGGATGGAACGCACCCGCCTCTTGGAGCCGCCGTGCGAAGGCCACCGCCGCTTTGAACTCCTCGGTTTCGAGGCTGGCGACGAGCGTACCGTCCGGGTTCTTGCGCCAGCCGTTCGGCACACGAAACATGTACTGAAGCCAGCCGAGCGCGTAGGTGTCCCCCCCTACCCCGGAGATATTACCGAGGCCGAAGGTGTCGGCCCGCCCGTTGCCGTCCGGGTCGCCCTTCGTGAACGCCGTGATCACGCTGAGGAACTCGTCGGCGTTCTTCGGGTTCGGGGCGCCGACCTTCTCCGCCCAGTCGCGGCGAATGAGGAGCACCGTGTTCGTGGCGAGAAAGAGCGGGCGCGGCACCCCATAGAGCTTGCCCCGGATGGTGCTGTTCTTCCAGAGTTGCTGCGGGTAGAGGGCGAGATTCGGGAATTCCTTCAGGGCGTCGCCGGTGAGATACGGGGTGAGGTCCGTGAACGCCCCCTGCTGGATGAGACGCAGTTGCTCCGGCGACGGCCCGATGAGGTAGTTGATGTCCGCGAACTCCCCGGCGGCGGCGATGGCGGCGAACTTCTCGGTGTAGGTGTTGTTCGGGATGAAGGTCGGCTCAATCGTCGTGCCGAGCCGCTTCTCCAACTCCTGCCAGTAGGCATTCTGCGGCTTTGCGGTCACGGGAGGCACATTCGAGAAGTCCAGCACGGTGATCTTGCCGCCCTTCGTCGGCACGGCGTTCACGCTCCTTCGGGGGGGCGGCAGCGTCGTATAGGCGTCCGGCACCCCCAACGCGGGCGACGGGATGCGCCCCGCAACGTTCGCCATCGCGGCGGTTGCGGCGGTTGCGGCGGTCGCCATCGGTGTCGCGGGGGCCGTGGGCGCGGCGGCGGCGGCGGCGGTTGTGGGCGTGCGCACGGGCGGGGCGTTCGGGGCGGCAGGCGTGCTGGCGGCGGTACCACCGACGGGCGCAGGTGCCGCGCCGATGGCGAGCGGGGTTCCCGTGGGCGCGGTCGCTTCCCCCCCGCACGCGGCGAGCAACGCACCGCTCGCGGTGGCGGCGGCCCTGAGCGACGCGGAGAGAACGACGCGGCGCGTGTGTCGGATGTGCATGGTATTTTCCTCCTCGCGGGTCACGGAATGTCGTTCGATTCCCAGTCCACGACCGCCCCGGCGTCGTGCAGTTCCTGCCGCAACCGGGGTATATCCACTTCGTCGAATGCCACGCCGTCCCGCGCCACCTGAACCGCCGCCAGCCCCGCCGCGTGGCCCATACCGTAGCACGGCCCCTGCTCGCGCAACGGCCCCAATACGTCCCGCTCCACGCTGATCGCACGACCGGGACAGACGAGGTTCCCGATGGGCTGCGGCACCATCACGCGGTAGGGAATAGGCGTGTACGCACGGGGCATCCGCACCTTGCGCTCATGCATGGGCTGGTGGCTCGGCCTTTTCGGGTCGGGCAGGTCCCATCCGTACCCGCTGAAGGCGATTGTGTCCGGGAAATCGCGCATGGCGAGCAGGTCGTCGGTGCTGTAGACGTAGCTGCCCACAATACGCCGCGTCTCGCGCACGCCAAGTACGGGAGCGACCATTTTGATGCGTGCGTGCTGGAAGCCGGGGAAATGCTCCTGCATCAGGTCGAAGAGGCGCAGGACCTCGCTTCGGCCTCGCATCATCCCGCGAGAAACCGAGCGACCGTCGGTGCCGTCAACGTCGGTGATGCGCGTGGTGTTGATCATCAGCGTGCCTTTTTCGTGCAACTGCACGCTGATGAAGATGTCGTATGGAAACGTCCACTCGCCCGCCTCGCGCAGCGATTGCACGAGGTCGCGGAAGCGGGGCGATTCCTTCGCTTCGATATACCCCGCCAGCGCGTCCTGATCCACGTTGTCGACGTGGAACATCAGGGTGGCGGGGGTCATCAGTCCGTCCTCGGCCCGCCCCTTGACGACCGTGCAACCGCTCCGGGCGGCGACATCGGCGTCGCCGGTCGCGTCCACCACCGCACGGGCGGGTACGGCGGCGAGGCCGCTCTTGTTCGAGATGATCACATGCGTGATGCGGTCGCCCGAACGCATCACGTCCACGAACTGCGTGAAAAAGAGCACATCCACGCCCGCTGCCAGCATCTTCTCATCAAGCAGGGCGACCATCTGAACGGGATCGAAGGGGACTCCGTACGTGAGAGCGGAAACCGCGCCCGTCCAGCCGTGCGGGCTATACCGCTCCGGCGCGATAGTACGCGGGTCAATTGCGCCGCGCCGCGCCGCGAGGCTTTCCACGATCTCCTTGAATACTCCGGCCACGCACCAGCGCGTATTGTCGTTCGTGCGCCCACCGAGCAGGTGCGACACCCCCGCCGACGTACCCACGCCGCCGAGCTGCCCCGTACCCTCCACGAGCAGCACCGACAGCCCCGCCCGCCGCGCCGCGAGGGCCGCCGGGATACCGCTCGGTCCGCCGCCGCAGACGACTACGTCGTACGGCTCGGTCACGGATACATGTGGGGTGTAGACGAGATTTTCCTGAACCACGGACACGCTTCCCCCTTCTCAATAGTACAGATAGTCACAATATATCCGATAGTGCGCCGCTCGGTACCGTTGGCTTCCGTGTGGACCGAGCGACGCTGCATCGCAACCGTGCGACCGCTACTGCGCCCGCAGTTCGTCCTGCAACTCGCGGCGGATGGTGTCGCCGGCGCGGCTACGCCAGTCGCGGATATAGGCATCGAGGGCCGTGAGCGGCTCGCGCCCGGTGACGATGGCGTTCACGCGGTCGGCGGCGAGCTGATTCAATTCGCTCGTGCGCATCGCCTGCGTGAGCGAGAAGGCGTTGAGGGCGGGGTTGTCCACGCCGATGGCGATGGCGTCCTTCGCGGTGTTCTGCGCGTACTTCACCTCCTCCTCGGTCATCTGCGCCGTGGTGAAGAAGAAGACGCGGGTGGGGAAGAGCATGGCGGGGAACTCGTTCACGTCGGCCCGCCCCCGGTCGGTCAGCACGGGCGCACCGTTCGGCTGGATGGTGTGGTGCATCCCCTCGAAGCCGAAGGCGATAAACTTCCACTCCTCGGAGCCGAACGCCGCCGCCTGATAATCCGCGATGCGCAGCAGGTCGCGCACGCGGCCCGCATCGCGCCCGACGCGGGCGGGGATCGAGACGATCCCGTTCACCGCCGAGTTGTTCCACGTCACGGCCTTGCCGCCGTCGTGACCGGGGGGGAGCAACATGCGGATTTCCGCCGCCGGGTTGATCTTCTTCGCGGCGTCGCGGGGCGCACGCACGGCGTACGGGTCCTGCGGGCCGGCGTTGATGCCGCCGATCTTGCCGCCGATGAGCAAATCCTGCCACTGCGTGCTCGTGAGCATCGCCGAATCGGGGTGGTACGCCCCGCCCTCCCAGAGCCGCCGCGCATAGGCGACCGCCGCCCGGAACTCGTCGGTCTCGATGGCACTCGTGAGCGTGCCGTCCGGGTTCCGGCGCCACTGATTCGGCACCCGGAACATCGCCTGAATAAAGGGCAACAGCAGCGGCCCGCCGCCGTTGTTCGCCGCCCCGGTGTTGCTAGCGATGCCAAAGGTGTCCGCCGTGCGGTTGCCGTCGGGGTCGTTCTTCGACATCCCCGTGAGCAGTTGGAAAACCTCCTCGGCGTTCTTCGGGTCGGGCAGGCCGAGTTTCTCCGCCCAGTCGCGGCGATACATCAGGTGGTTGCTGCCGACGAGGAAGTTCTGGAACGGCAGCCCGTAGAGCTTGCCCCGGATGGCACTGTTCCGCCATGTGTAGTCCGGGTAGCGGGCGAGGTTCGGGTACTCCTTCAGGGCTTCCCCCGTGAGAAACGGCGTCAGGTCGGCGAATGCCCCCTGAGAGAGCACGCGGCTGAGATCGGGGGCGGTGCTGGCCCGCACGAGCGAGAGTTCGGGCAGGCTGTCGCTGGCGATCAGGGCCGCCATCTTCTGCGCGTACTCCGTGAGCGGCACCACGGTGCGCTCGGTGGTGACGCCGAGCCGCTTGTCGAGTTCGAGCCAGTAGGGGTTCTGGTCACGCGGCGTGGGCGGCGGCAATTGCGACCCTTGCAGCATCGTCACCTTGCCGCCCTTGCCGGGAACCATGCTCACCGATTTGAACGGCGGCGGCAGCGTGAGGAAGGCGTCCGGCACCCCGCGCCCCGTGGAGGGGAACGCCCCCCGTGCCGCCATGCTCATCGCGGTCGTCGCGGTCGTCATGCCGGAAGCCGGGGCGGTCGTCGCTACCGGCGCGGCGGTGGCCTGCATCGCGGTCGTTGGGGCGGCGGTAGCGGCTGCCGTCGCCGCGCTCGTCGCCGGGGCGGTCGTCGGCGCGACCGTCGCCATCGCCGGAGCGGCAGCGGGGGCCGTGGTCGGAGCGGCGGCAGCGGTCGTGGGCGCGACCGTCGGTGCCGTCGCTGCCGTCGGTGCTATGGTTGCAGCGGTTGTCGGGCGGGGCGTCGGGGCGGCGGTCGCGGTCGGTACCGCACCTTCGGCACCGCAGGCCGCGAGCAATGCGCCGCCCGCTGCGGTCGCGGCCCCCGCGAGTGCGACCCGCATCAGGGTTCGCCGCCCGAACACCCGGCTCGACGGTGCGCCGGGTCGTGCGCCGGATCGTGCATTCGGCTCATGCATCGCGCTATCTCCTTTTTAAATGCCACACCGACACACCGCCCCGGTCGTCGCGCCGCAGGCAGCCGCGCACGCACGGGCGAACCGTTGACCGCTCTGGTATGCTACCTGTCATACAAGTATGTGTACCGTAGCAAAGCGGCGCGATGTTGTCAAGCATTCCGCACACGGTGGGAGAGGCTTACTGATTGTCCCGAAATGCACCCCCCCGGCCCCCTCTCGTCACTCCGGCGCGGGAAGGGGGTAACGTGTCGCAGCATCGAGGCGTTCGAGGAAGGCTCCAATCTCGCCCTGCGTCATCCCCTCGCTATGGGGAGGCGGGTACGGGTGCCCTCTGGGCGGCATGGGCGGCAGGGGGGTGCATTTCGGCTTCGGCATACGCTCACAACGAATGAATACGCCCTGACACGGCGGGAAAGAGGCGGGGAATGGGGGACGAACCACGAACGAGCGGCGTCGCGCCGCGCATGTCGGCGCGTGCCGATGCGCCCGAACCGGCGGAGGCGCAACTGCGGCGGTACATCGTGGAGGGCGGGCTGAACCCCGGAGACCGCCTGCCGAGCGAGGCGGAACTCGTCGCGGTCGTCGGCAGCAGCCGCGTGGTAGTGCGCGAGGCGTTGCGGTCATTGGAAGCGTTGGGCGTGCTGGAATCGCGGGCGGGGAGCGGCTGGTTCGTGCGCGGCTTCGACGCGGAAGTCGCCGCCCGCACCTTCGCCCGCAGCCTCGCCTTCCACCCGCACGCGCTGCTCGATCTGCTGGCGGTGCGGCGGGCGACGGAAGCCGACCTCTACGAAGGCATGGCGGGGCATCTCGCGGACGGCGACCTCGCGGCCCTCGACGAGTTGGTTGATCGAATGCGCTGGCGGGCGGCGCGGGGTACGCACGCCCCCGCCGAGGACGCCGCCTTCCACCGCCATCTCGCGGCGGCGAGCGGCAACGCCGTCGCCCTCGCCCTCGTGGATGTCTACTGGGGGGTGATGGAGGTGCTGTATCGGCGCGGCCTGCCTCCGCCCGCCCCGGAGATGCTGGCGGGCGTGGCGGAGGCGCACGCCGCCATCGTGGATGCCCTGCGGCGTGGCGACGGCGCGGCGGCGGCCCATGCCCTGCGCCTCTCGCACGACGAGGGGCAGCGACGATTCGCGGCGTGGCGTGATACGCTGTCCGCACGCCCGGACGGCACCGGGCGCGACCCGCTCGACGCCGCCGTGCTGGCGGCGATGCTCTGGCCGGGGATGCGGTCATCGCGGTAGTCGGTCGCTCTGCACCAATCATCCACTCATTCACTAAAAGGGGAGGGAAACGCACGATGGAGAAACTCAGGAGCAGCGTTCTGGAGAAACTGGCAACCTTCGACACGCCCACGATCTGCAACCTCGTGGAGTTGTTCGATGTGCGTTCGCGCACCGCCGGGTACATGGACGGGCGCATCGTCGCCGCCTTCCCCGCGATGGTCCTCAAGCCCATCGTGGGCTACGCCGCCACCGCGACCTTTCGCGCCGCCGCTGCCGCCCGTTCGGGCGATTCGTACACGAACATCTCGTTGCAGGTGGAGCGGTTCGGGGAGCTTTCCGGCCCCGCCTTCGTGGTCTTCAACGACGTGGACACCCCCGCCACCGCCGCCACCTTCGGCGAGGTGATGTGCAGCGTCTACAAGGGGTTCGGGGCGGTGGGCCTCATCACGAGCGGGACGGGGCGCGACCTCGACCAGGTGGAGGCGATCAACTTCCCCGTCTGGACGAACGGCACGATGTGCGCCCACGGCTATTGCCACACGCCCGAAATCCACGTCCCCGTGCGCGTCGGCGGCTGCATGATCTACCCCGACGACCTGCTGCACGCCGACCGCAACGGCGTCACCACGATCCCGAAGGAGATCGCGGCGGAGATGGCGGACATCGGCGACGAGTTCGTGGACGCCGAACACTTCGTGCTCGACGCGGTGCGTTCGTCGAACCCCACCGTGACCGCGCTGAAAGAAGCGCAAGCGGCGATGGGCGCACAAGTCGCCCGCATCCGGCAGCAGGTGTCGCGCACGCGGTAGATACGAATCACCGTTGCGGGTGCGGTGGCGCGACCCCGCGAACCGTTCGCCGACCATATTCGACGGCTCCGGCACCGCTCGTGACACGGGCGGTGCTTTTTCTTTCGCCTGCTCGCCATGCGGACAACCGGCAATTCCGCTACACTGGCAGCATCGCTGGCGTGTACGGAAAACAGAGAACACAGGGAAGGGGGAAGGCACATGAAGGTGTCCGCCGCAATCGCGCAGATTCTCAAGCGCGAGGGGGTTGAGTTCCTGATCGGGTACCCCGTGAACCCGATCATCGAGGCCGCCGCCGAGGCGGATATCCGCACGATCATGGTGCGGCAGGAGCGCACGGGCCTGCACATGGCGGACGCGGTCAGCCGCGTCACGTCGGGGGACACCATCGGCGTCTTCACGATGCAGCACGGCCCCGGCGTCGAGAACGCCTTCGGCGGCGTCTCGCAGGCGTACGGCGAGTCCGTCCCTATCGTCGTGCTGCCCGCCGGGTATCCGCGCCACCTGAACAACGTGCCGCCGAACTTCAGTGCCGTGCTGAACTTCCAGCACATCACCAAGTCCGCCGAGCAGGTGACGCTGGCGAGCGTCGTGCCGGACGCGCTGCGGCGGGCGTTCACGCAGGCGAAGAACGGACGACCCCGCCCGACCCTCGTGGAGATTCCCACCGACCTGTACAACGAGGAGATCGGCGATTTCGAGTACACCCCCTCGCCGCGCCTCCGCTCCGCGCCCGACCCGCAAGCGGTGGACGCAGTCGCCGCCGCGCTGATCGCCGCCGACCGGCCCGTGATCTACGCGGGGCAAGGGGGGCATTACGCGAAGGCATGGTCGCAGTTGCGGCAACTGGCGGAACTGCTCGAAGCCCCCGTGACGACCACGATCAACGGCAAGAGCACCTTCCCGGAGGATCACCCGCTCGCGCTCGGTTGCGCGGGCCGCTCGATGCCCCGCCCCGTGTGGGACTTCCTCAATGACGCGGACGTGATTTTCGGCATCGGTTGCTCGCTGACGCGCACGAGTTTCGGCGTCACGCTGCCCACGGCGGGGAAGACGATCATCCATGCCACGCTCGACGCGGGCGACATCAACAAGGACATTCCGGTGCAGCACGCCCTCGTCGGCGACGCGGCGTTGACGCTCGACGCGCTGATCGCGGCGGTGTCGGATCGTCTCAGTGGCAAACCACGCGGCAGGGCGGCGGGCATCGCGGGGAAGATCGCGGCGGGCAGTGCCGCGTGGCACGGCGAGTGGATGGCGAAACTGACGAGTGCGGAAACGCCGATCTCGCCGTACCGCGTCGTCTGGGATCTGCTGCACACAGTGGACGTGAAGAACACGATCATCACGCACGACGCGGGCAGCCCGCGTGACCAGATCGTGCCGTTCTGGAAAAGCACGGAACCCCTGAGTTACATCGGCTGGGGCAAGACCACGCAACTGGGCTACGGCCTCGGCCTCGCAATGGGGGCGAAGCTCGCGCACCCGGACAAGCTCTGCGTCAACTTCTGGGGCGACGCCGCCATCGGCTTCACGGGCATGGACTTCGAGACGGCGGTGCGCGAGCGCATCCCGATCCTCTCGATCCTCTCGAACAACTTCTCGATGGCGATAGAACTGCCGATCATGCGGACCGCCACGGCGAAGTACCGCAGCACCGACATCTCCGGCGACTACGCGGCGATGGCGCGGGCCTTCGGCGGCTACGGCGAGCGCGTTACCGACCCGAACGAGGTCGTGGCGGCGATCAAGCGGGGCATCGCCAAGACGCGGGAGGGCGTGCCTGCGCTCTTGGAGTTCATCACCGAGAAGGAAATTTCCTTCTCCACCTTCCGATAGGCCACACAACGAGAGCGGGGGGGCAACGCATGGCGGTGCAGGTCGCGGACACACGAACAGAGATCGGGAAGATCGAAACAGGGCGCGTCGAGGGAGTTTTCACCGCTCCGGCGGCGGGCGCACCGATGGTCATACGAGAGCGCGTGCGTGTGGTCGCGGGGCGCGGGTTGGAGGGGGATCGCTACTTCGACGGGCGCGGCTACTACTCGCACACGGCCCCGCTGACGGGTCGCCGGTTGACGCTGATCGAGGCCGAATCGCTCGAAGCGATGGAGCGCGAGACGGGCATCACGCTCGCGCCGCACGAATGCCGCCGCAACCTCGTGACGCGGGGCATCGCCCTGCACGATCTCATCGGCAAGCGGTTCCGCATCGGCACCATCGAGTGCTACGGCGAACGGCCTTGCCCGCCCTGTGGCTACATCGAAATCCTGACCAGCAAACCGGGGCTGTTCCGGGCAATGACCGACCGGGGCGGTATCCGCGTCGAAATCCTCCTCGATGGCGAAATCATCGTTGGGGACGCGGTAGCGTTGAGTGACATCGTCCCGTAGCGTCGCGTCCCCACCCGCCTGCCCGGAGCGGCAATCGTCGCCCACGGCAATCGCATGAAGCAAGGGGGTGACGCGGTAGGATAGGGCAACGAGCCGTTCTTGGTATCGGGAGGTTGCCATGCCTGCGTGTCCCACCAGTATCACGACCCATTTTGCCGCCCTCGCCGA
>JAABUN010003266.1_pt1 | contig 25671 bp, 19 predicted proteins | sample 5559311 | NCBI WGS metagenome assembly JAABUN01 (sample SAMN10711877, study PRJNA513370) | rock metagenome | isolation source: Antarctica rocks | place: Antarctica: Victoria Land, Siegfried Peak sud
CTGAGCGGAACTCCGCCAGATATTGCTGCTTCATCGACTCAAGGTCGAGGGGATTGTTTTTCTTTTCCATTATCTGTGTTTTGAAGTTAAGATTTTAACTTCTGACACAGTTCATTTTACAGTCTCCCCGTTTGGATATTTCAACCTTTGTTCAATGGAACTCTTTAGATGATTTATTATTAGGTAACTTTCGTTTGCATTGGATACCTAATATCGGTTCTGACCTTTATGTTGTTTATAACAGGGGTTATGATAATCTGAAGCACTTTAGTTTTATGCGACCGAAAAGTTCTGCCGGTGCTGCCAAGCTGGTTTGGAGATTTACGTTTTGATAAATGCCACTAATCTTCAAAGTCTTTTCCTTTGTTCACTTAATGGAGCTTTCAATAGTTTGTATTTCTTTGGGGGTGAGGTCGTAAAGTTGGTAGACTAATTCATCTATTTGGTTTTCTACAGCTACTGTATTCATTCCTTTTTCCCGAGCTTGGTAAATTTCATTTACAAGTTCAACATAAGGTTCTTGTTCTAATAATGATAATTTCTTAATCGGTATTTTTTCTACATATTGTACTTTATATTCCAAGTAACCACCTCTACGACTTATACTCCAAATATTCATAAGATATGAAACTAACTTAGAGTTTAGTATAGCGAGTAAGTATTTATTGTTGGATTTTATTACAAAGGCAGTCATATCAATCACTGCATTCTTTGTTAATGTAAAGTTGCTACCTAAAGAAACATTTGGATAAACAATATATTCTTCCTCATAATTAATAGTTTTATTTATTTGCTGATATTCAAACCATTTTCTACTATTATTTTTTATTCCATCTTTTATAATTGCTCTTTCAGAAAGTTGGTTTCGGTAGTTTTTCAACTGTAAAAACACCTCTGCTTCTCTTTCTACGTTTGCAAGTGAAAAGTTTGAATCATAGGGGAAAATAATACTGTTTTCCGATTTTATTGTCTGGTACTTTTTTACGTCCCTTCCAAATACATATGGTTTGATTAGTTTCGACCCTTTAAGTTTCGTCAAAAACCCTTCATTAAATCCGGTCTTTACGCCTACTATTGGCAAGCCACAGAATTCTTTTAATGAAATCGTATTATTTTTGGTTTTATTAATTAAATCAGATACGGAAGTATTTACAAACTTGAAGTGGTTCTTTATAAATATTTTCTTAGAAGTAATTAACGAAGTTACATTCTCAATCTTTTCGTTTAATGTACCTGTTGGAAGTTCTCTCAAATTATAGTAAGTGAATTTGAAATCTTCCTTTTTCCTCTTTGCCGCAAAGTAAATTAAGGGATAAGCTGTTACTCCATCAAATACTGGCAAGTCGTTAAAATTTATGATACTTTTTATTTCAGTTTCATCAATTAAATAATCCACTAACGTTTTACCATAGCTTGCCTCAAAAAACTTTCCTGAAGTAATAAAACAAATTGTACCACTTTGTTTTGATATTCTAATTGCTATTTCATAGAAATAAACATACAAATCCGATTTACCAGAAAATGTCTTAAAATTTTTTCCAAAATAATTAGAGAATGCTTTGATTTCTTCCTGTCTTATATACGGTGGATTTCCTATGATTACATCAAACCCAATAAAATTCCCATCATCATCCAATACTTCAGGAAACTCAAAACGCCACTCAAAAGAGTTTCTATAAATTGTATTGTTCTGCATTTCTTTTACCTGCTTATCAAGTTCAGCAAGTTTTGCAGTTGCCTTCTCTAAATCATCCAATAGCTTTTTAGGTATTTTCTCCTTCCATAATTCCATCCGGTTTATTTCGCTGCTTATATTGGTAATTGTTGCTTTTTCTTTAATATAGGATTTTGCAAGTTTATCCCCTGAAAGATAATTCTGTTGTAAAATCTTTTTTTATGATTGCAATCAGGTTTTCCATTTCCCGTTTTTGCTCTTTATTTTGAGCATCACGATAAGTTGCAACAGCTAATTTATACGACTGAATGTTGAACTTACTTTTGGCAAGCGCAGCCTTCAAATCTTCATCCAAACCAAACCTGCTGATAAGTGAATTACCTGTCTTTATATTAATATCAATGTTAGGCAGTGTTTGTAATTCGCCGTTGCTGTTGCTTCCTTCTGCTATGTAATATGCATTCTTCAACAGTTCAATCCATAAACGAAGGCGGCATATCTGAACTGACTTTGGGTTTATGTCAACCCCAAATAAACAGTTCTCAATAATGGTTTGCTTTTCATGAAACAATGTTTCCTGAACTCTTTGTATTTCTGTGTTTGGTATGGTTATATGTTCGTTGGTGGTGGCTACATGATACGTAAAGAAGTTACGTTCCCTGTCTGTTATCAGCAATTCATCATTTTCCACTGTTGCGGTATGCTCACTTAATCTTTTACCATTTGCATCTGCTAATATTCCTAATTCACTTTTAATGGCAATCAATTCATTTAATGCCGAAACAAGAAAGTGTCCTGAACCTACAGCCGGATCACAAATAGTTAGTGAATTGATTTGAGCATTGTATTCTTTAATGGTCTTTGCCGTGCGGTCGTCTGAAATATAATTGTGCAGGTCTTCAAATGTTTCTGCTTTCCAGTTGTACTTTTCTTTAAACTTATTTACTACAGCCTGCCGTGTAGACTGGCGGCACATATACATGGTGATAAAGCCCGGTGTAAAAATGGAGCCGTCTTTATAGCCGTTAATCTTTTCAAAGATCAACCCGAGCACCGAAGCATTGATTAAAGTTTTACGTTCTTCCTGTATTTCCTCACTTCCCTCGCTTGCAAAATCATAAGCATTCAGAAACTCAAAAATGTATTGTAAGGTGTTTAGCTTTGCCGCAAATGGTTTGTTTCTGTCATCAGTTAAAACAGTAGAATTGAGCAAAGGCATTTCTGCTGTATCGTCAAGCATATTTATCCTTATGGTCTGTTCTTCCAAAGGTGTTATTTCAAACAAAGAACTGTTGAGGTATGGAATGTGTTTATACTTTGCTCTTACCTTTTGTATTCGCTCCTCTTGCTTCCTTGCTAATACCTGAAAAAAGAGTTTATACAATTCATCGTACTGCGGAATGATGTTGTAATTGAGAAAGCGATAATCTTTATTGCCTTTGTGGTATTTGAGTAATTGGGCTTCTAAAAGTTTCAAAAATAAAATTCTGTTCACCCATGTAATACATAATTCCAGTGCTACACTAAAAAGCTGGTCCTCTGTTGTGTCTCCATACGATTGCCGGTCTGAAACTTTGTGAATGCAATTTTCTGTATCTAATTGTAAAATGGTATTTTCTAAAAGTGAACCATCATTTCGTTTGTCTTGCTGCTTTCTTCGGATAAGTTTTTTACTTCCTTCCTTCACTTCTTCCAAACCTATCAGGTAGAGCAGTTCGGTATAAAAGCCTTTGTCCAAAGTATTGCTATCGTTAGCAAAAGGAAGTTTTAAAAGATGTGTTGGTGAGAGGATCTTGAATAAAGGAATGAGCTTGTTGTCGTTGTTCCTATCATTGTCACGCAATAGTTTTTCAAACTCTCTTATATCGAACCATGTAAATTCTATTTCTTCAGTTAACGAAGTGAGGAAAGGCTTTGCAATCTCATTATAAAAAAGGTCGTTGTTGGTGCTTACTTTTTGTTTTGCTACCCATGCCTTGTATTCTTTTACTAAAGCCCCATTCTTAAAAAACAGTCTTTCAAACTCCGGTGCATCAAATACAAACCATTCGTAAATGTTTGTGATGACGAGATACTTAATATCGTTGTTATGGTACTCAATTCGTTCTCTCAGGTAATAGAGAATGAGTTCGTGCATTGCCTTCCTGTTAAGGTCGCTAAGGGTTACCATTTCATGATTAGATGGTTTCTTAGCTTCAAACAATACTGCGGCTGGATGCGTAGCATCTCTACCCGTATGGATAACAAAATCAGTTCTGCCTTTGGTAGCTATGTGGAAAGCAGGGGTGTAATAAGTATTCTTCAAAAAATCCATCACATGCCCTTTCAGGTTCTCCTCGCTCTCCTGTGGATTAATGTGACCTAACAGCAGTTTGAAATTCGCTTTGAATTTTTCAATATCTGCACGATCCGGTTTAATGAGCCTATAGGCTTTATTTAGTGATTGTTTTACAGTTAGTTGCTTCACTTTCATAATGCCTGGTAGTCTGTAATTCGGGTTTTACGGCAAATTACAAAGAAAGAGGCTAAGAGTTAAGGAATTGCTTCGTAGGATGCTGAAAGTACAGGGAGGGACAACAAGGTAATATAGGAGTAATGATGCTTAATTCAATACTTCCAATCACTTTCGAACTACAATCGCAACCCCTTCTTTCTCTCAAAATAGGTGTGGCGATGACATAAGTTCGTACAGGAAAGTCTGCAATTGCTGCAGGTTCCTCTTTGTATGTGATTTGTTCTTGTTCTATAGCAGAATTGTAGATTAAAGTACTTACCTGATTTAGGAAATGTTTTATCTCCTCCTTATTAAGAGCTTCATGCTTTTCAAAAAGTGAAGTCATGTGATGTTTTGCTTCTTTATTTTCAAGGATTTTTTTAATAACTGCAAGGCTTAAAGATTTTTTATTTACCGATGTCTGTTTTGCAATCTCCGCCTTTACTTCATCAACAAGATTATCCAAGTACAAAGAAGCTGTAATGGTGGGATCGTCCTTTTTACAAAAATGAAAATGGTACCATTTAAACTTTAAATATTTATAAGGGGAGGGGTTGAAATCATAGAGAAAGCCATGTATTGCCCAGTTTTTCATCTTGATGTTAGTTGGATTTTAAAAAAACCCCCTTAAAATAGAAATAAAACTGTACCCCTATCTGTGCCCCAAAGATGCAATCAATTGAACTCAACACAAAAAGTAGTCCCTATCGAACAAATGTCGAACTCTTTTCTGGAAGATTTAAAGTTATTAGCAAAATTAGTTGCTTAACTATCAAATAATTATGGAGAGTAGAGTTTTATATTTTAGTCTCTTAATCTTCTTTTTGTTTAACAATGATTTTAGTTGCTTTCCTAAAGAGAAAGTATTTATATAACATCATTGAGGGACGATCTCATTACAATTTTAATTTGCTAATGATATTCTTAGCAACGACATCTATATTGTCAAATTTTTCTACGAAGTAATCTGACCGATGCTCTTATATTAACTGTTTCGAGTCCAATCACTCATAGTCACTATTATGGTAAATTTAAAGCGGACCGGACCGGAAAAAGTTATTCCGCTATAACTTCTTGAATTACGATTTCTTTTTTTTTACTCGATTAAAGCAAAGGACATAGACCGAATCTAACATCTTTTTACATAGTTTAACTTGTGTTAACAAAGATAGTTTTTGATCACTACTATCGGATAAAAATCTGAATTTCAAAAAAATATTTCCTGAAAGGCCTGATTTTACTGCATCCTCTTAATCTTTTTAAAACCTAACCAAGTTATTCAACCCTTTGGCAAGAATTATCTCATAGATAAGACCTTATACATTTGTTCAATCTTTTGGACGAGGAGCCGCGCTTTTATTTTTTAATCACCTTTTGCGCTAACTCATTTTGTGCTTTTAGGAGTTTTAATATATTTAAGAGGTCAATCGAATTCATAGAATAGTAAGTTGAGGAAATTCTAATGTATAAGCTAGGGTTTGCATATATAAGTCAGGTTACTATAAACATTATAGGAATTATTTTAAATCCCATAGAAAATAATAAATAAATTTTTGTTGCTTGTACTCCATCCCTTCATTTTATATGTATTATTAATTAAGTAAAAGAAGTTTATTTATGAGCTATGATAAATCGGGGTTCCATAAATAAGCATTGAAAAGGTTTTAACTGCTTTATTGACTGCTTGTATATGACAAACGAAGAAAGATATGAGGAAACTAAACTAATTAACCTTTTAGCTAACGATAGTGAATATGCTTTCCAATTATTGTATGACCGTCATCGTAATCGTATCTATAGATTATCTACAAAATATTTAAAATCTCCGGTCTTAGCACAGGAGGTTGTTCAGGATGTATTCCTCAAACTTTGGATAATGAGGAGAGACATTAACGCTAATAAACCTTTGGAAGCATGGTTATATACAGTTGCAAAAAATACACTTATTAATAGGTTTAAGAAACTTTCTAATGAATGGAATGAGCTAACTATTTACACTAAGAAAGTAGAAGTGGTGGGGGAAAATACGGATTCAAAAATTCTTACCGCTGAATTAAAATACCATCTTAATAATGCGATAAATCAACTGCCGGATAAGCAAAAAGAAGTTTATCAATTAGCAAAGATTGAAGGTTATTCTTATAATGAAATTGCAGTTGAAATGCAGATATCTCCTCTTACAGTAAAAACGCATTTAACGAGGGCTTTAGAAAGTATCCGCACTTTTTTAATTCAACGGGGCATATCATAAATATATAAAAATATTAAAAGCAGTAAAAAATACTTTAATCATTTGTACTCTTTCAGCCCTTTTTAATTGTATAACTAAGAGGTAATGTTCAATCAAAGGGCAATAGATCGAACAATACGTTTTACCATAAAGACAAATATTTGATTAATGATTGACCAGTCAGAATATATCAGGATTTTAAAAAGATATTTAGAGGGAACTATATCACCCAAGGAACATGATGAACTTTTTTCTATAACCTCAACAGAAGATGTTGATTCAATTTTATCAGATTTGATAGAAACAGAATTAAATAATAATTCTTTTACAGGGGTTGACTTGCCACCACATGTTTCAGAAGAGATTCTTAGAAATATTCTTATTTCGGAAAAGAATTCTACCCGCATATTGAAATCATCAGGTCGAAAGTGGAAAGATTGGGTAATGGCTGCTTCAGTTTTTGGGTTAATTATACTGGTTGCCTATTTTTTAATTAGTTCCAATGAACCCAAATCAATTTCAGAAGTTGAGGCACTTGTTCCCAAAACCAATATCGAAAAAACCAATAGTACTGCATCCCCTTTAACCGTTCAATTAAGCGATGGAAGCCAGGTAATCTTAAAGCCTCATGCAACAATCAATTATCCTTTTCAATTTATCTCAAACAAGCGGGAAGTGTATTTAAAAGGTGAAGCTTTTTTTAATGTAGCCAAAAACACAACAAGGCCTTTCCTGGTGTATTATAATAATCTTGTAACACAGGTTTTAGGCACAAGTTTTATGGTTAAAACAAATCCTAAAACAAATAATATTGAAGTAACGGTTAAAACCGGAAAAGTTCAGGTATATGAGAATACAAATCTGCTGGCACAAAAAGATAAAGTGAAAGGAGTTATTCTTACTCAAAATCAGAAAGCAATTTATTATACAGATCAAAGGGCTTTTGAAACAACTTTAAGCGATTCGTTACAGCCCATTATAACAGAAGCCGGTAATGACAGAAGTAAAAAAGACCAGGGCTTAGAAGAGTTTTTTTATAGGAAGCCAACAAATCTTCAAGCAATATTTAATCAACTGCAGAGCATCTACGGAATAGAGATTGTGGTTGAAAATGAGAATCTGTATAACTGCCTGTTTACAGGAGATTTATCAAAACCGGATGTATATAAAAAACTATCTATTATTTGTCAGACTGTTGATGCAGAATTTGAGATAAAGGGCACAAGGATTTTAATATCGGGTAAAGGCTGTGATTAAACTAAACTAACAAAACGCTATATGAAATTTAAACTACCGAACTTTTAAAACAAAGCCGGCAATGCTGGAACATTAGCCGGCTTACAAAAATCGCAGAACTTCTGCAGGCTTTGCACGTCACTAATTATTTTAACGAACAAAACTTATTGAAATTATGAAAAAAAAGCAACTTCTTGTTGCCTCATTACGATTTGCTATGCGAACAACTATTTTACAAATAGCTTTAACTATTGCCTTCGCCACTTCTGTACTTGCAAACAAGATTGAAGCACAAGCCATATTAGAAAAGACATTTTCTTTGTCCGTTCAAAAAGCGGAAATAAATAAAGTAATTGAGATACTTCAAAAGCAAACTAAAACGAATTTTTTTTACAGTTCAAATAAAATCAAGGCTAATCGTTTAATCACTTTTTCCGTCACTAATAAAAAATTGATTGAATTTTTAGATGAAGTATTTAGACCTATGGGAATTGGATACAAAGTGGAAGAGGAGCAAATTTTGCTTTATCCTTTAAAAGATGAGACTTCTAATATAGTAGTAAAAAAAAATGAATTAGAGTTCTTACAAAATTATAAGGCCGTAGTTGCGGTTAGCGGTGTAGTAACAAATGAAAATGGAGAAGCTTTGACAGGTGCAAGCATCAACGTAAAAAATACTGCGAGATATGCTGTTACAAATACTAAAGGAGAATTTAGTATAGAGGTGGATGATGAAAATACAATCCTTGTGGTAACTTTTACAGGTTATAATTCAAAAGAAGTAAAAGTTGGCAACAGCAGGATATTAAACATAACATTAAGTACAAGTAATAAAGCCCTGGATGATGTAGTGGTTATTGGTTATGGTAAAGTAAGGCGAGCAGATGTAACGGGATCTGTTTCAAAAGTTAGTGAACAGTCAATAAAAGCAACACCAATTGTTAGTATAGACAGGGCAATGCAGGGCAGAGTTTCAGGGGTTCAGGTAACTACTAACTCTGCACGGCCCGGAGGCTCAACTACCATTCGTATTCGTGGTACGGGTTCTGTAAATGCCGGCAACGAACCTTTATATGTAATTGATGGATACCCTACCGGTGATTTAAATTCATTAAATCCAAATGATGTTGAATCTATTGAGATTTTAAAGGATGCTTCTGCTACAGCTATTTATGGTTCAAGAGGTTCTAACGGAGTAGTTATTGTTACCACAAAAAGAGGTAAGGCCGGCCAATCCAATGTTCAATTTGAAAGTTATTATGGTATTCAGTCTGTGCGAAGAAAACTGCCCTTGCTTAACGCAAGAGAATACGCCGAATATCTGAATGAAGCACGAGTAAACGGGGGAAGCCAGCCTTACTTCAATGGCTCGAATGCCGATCAACCTATTCCCGCCTCTTTAGGAGAAGGTACAGACTGGCAGGATGAAGTGTTTCGCAAGGCTCCAATCCAAAATTATCAGCTTACATTTTCCGGGGGCGAGTCAAAAACACGTTATGCTATATCTGGCAGTTATTACGATCAGCAGGGAGTTGTCATTAATTCTCAATACAAAAGATATACACTAAGGGCTAACCTTGACCGTGATATCTCTTCATGGTTAAAAATTGGTTTGTCTATGCAGGGTGCACGTATTAACTCAGATGCTATTCGTTCAGAAACAGAGGGAGGCACTCTTTCCGGTGTTACTACGGGTGCCGTTAATTATTTGCCTGTATTTCCTGTTTATAATAGCAATGGCGGTTATTTTAAAGATCAAACAACATTAAATCCCTTCCCTGTTGATAATCCTTTGGCCATAGCAAATGATGTTAAAAACAAATTTTATACTAACAGGTTATTTGCCAATACATACGCTGAAATTAAAATTGTTGAGGGACTGGTGCTGCGTAGCACCCTTGGTGGTGATATTATAAATAATAAAAGTAATAATTATGCATCAAGAAGTACATTCATGTCAGGAAACATTGGAAGCGCCTCAATAACTGCTGATCAATTTTATAGCTGGCTTACAGAAAATACACTTACCTATACAAAACAGTTTCAAAAGCAACATTCCCTCACTACTCTTCTTGGCTATACAATTCAGGAATCGCAATTTGAAACTGTTACAGCTAATGCAAACAATTTCAATAGCGATTTTGCTACATATAATAATTTGGGCGCCGGGGCTACACTCTCAGCCCCTGCTTCAAGCTCAGCAGATTGGGCGCTGATATCCTATCTTTCCCGGATCAACTATGGATTTGCCAATCGTTACCTGCTTACGTTAACTGCCAGACGTGATGGCTCTTCGCGGTTCGGCCCAAGCAATAAATTTGGTTTTTTCCCTTCAGGTGCTTTTGCGTGGAGGGTAATCAACGAAAACTTTATGAATAACCAAAAGTTTTTCGATGATCTTAAATTTAGAGTTAGCTACGGATTAACAGGCAACCAGGAGATCGGCAATTATCGTTTTTTACCAGCACTCAGTGCAGTATCTTATATTTTTGGCGGATCTACCGGCTCACGTTTTATCGGGTCTGTACCCGGCGGTATCAGTAACCTGGATCTACGGTGGGAAAAAAACAGGCAACTGGATATCGGAGTGGATATAGCTTTTTTACGGAACCGTATCCGGCTAACAGCAGATTATTATAATAAGCAAACTTCAGATCTTCTTTTTGATGTAAACATACCATTGACAACAGGGTTTGGTTCTGCCCTTAAAAATGTAGGAAGTGTTGAAAATAAAGGGTGGGAATTTGAATTAAATACTACCAACTTTAATAACCAGAATTTTAACTGGAGTACAGATTTTAATATTGCATTCAATAAAAATAAAATCATTAGGCTGGATGGTCGTTCAGAATTCCTTTCCGGTTTGGGAAGCGGTCACTTACAAATCAGCAATCCAGTTTTAATGAAGGTTGGTATTCCGTTGGGCAGTTTTTACGGACGTGTAATGGATGGTATTTTTCAAAGCCAGGCAGAAATTGATAAATCTTCTCAAAAGAGTGCCAAACCAGGCGACATACGATACCAGGATCTGAATAACGACGGCGTTATAAACGATAACGATCGAATGGTAATAGGTAACGGTTATCCAAAATGGTATGGCGGTTTTAATAACACAGTAAATTATAAGGGATTTGAGCTTACAGTCTTTTTCAACGGTAGCTATGGTAATAAAATTTTAAACCTTACACGGTTTGATCTTTATAGCCTGAACGGACAACAACAGGTAAAGGACATTGTCGACCGCTGGACACCGACCAATCCCAGCAATACCATACCAAGAGCTAACATCGCCGGTGGTCAAAAAATACTTTCCACTTTTCAGATTGAAGACGGATCTTATTTACGATTAAAGAACCTTTCAATTGGATATGACTTACCACAAAACCTTATCAGGCGTTTTTCCTTGTCCTCTTTCAAAATTTATGTAGCAGCTCAGAACCTCGCCACTTTTACTAAGTACACCGGATATGATCCTGAAGTTAATTTCAGGGGAAATAACTCCATTAGTCAAAGCCTTGATTATGGTAGCTACCCCGCAGCAAAAACAATTTTGGTTGGTATTAACATGAAGTTTTAAAATCAAAGAACAATGAAAATAAATTATATAATTATAGCAATCTGTGTCACTGTTATTTCCAGTTGTGAAAAGAAGTTAGACCTTGCGCCCCTTACTAATCCAACTATAAATACATTTTATAAAACTACTGAAGATGCTGCCGCCGCCATTACGGGAATTTACAGTGTCCTGCTGGATATTTATACCCATGAGGTAATTGTTACGCCCAATACAGTTGCTGCTGATGATGCAGTCCCCTTTTTACAGGGTAATGCAGACCGGCGGGCATTATGGTCTTATAATTTTGTTTCCATTAATAGTTTTACAAGCACTCCGTGGGCTATATCATACCAGGCTATCCAGCGGGCTAATGTTGCCATTGCCAGAATACCTAATATAGCAATGGACGAAAATTTAAAGAAACGTTACTTAGCCGAAGCAAAATTTTTAAGGGCGATAATGTACTTTAATTTGGTTAGGTTTTATGGCGGCATACCTATCATAACAAACGAAACTACATCTTTGCAAAACATTGAAGTTTCCAGGAATACAAAAGAAGAAGTATATGCGTTTATAGAAGCCGATCTGAAAGAAGCCGAAGCTGTACTGCCCCTGAAATATACAGGAGCAGATATTGGCCGGGCTACACAGGGAGCCGCAAAAGGACTACTGGCAAAAGTTTACCTTACACAGCCAGGTAATGAAGCGGTCTCTCCCTCTTGGGCTAAAGCTGCAGCTAAAGCCAAAGAAGTGATAGACATGGGGGTGTATGATTTATGGGAAAATTATGCTGATGTGTTTGATTTAAGAAATAAAGGGGGTAAAGAATCTCTTTTTGAAGTTCTGTATCTTACCGATGTAAACGGCAATTGGCATACAACATATTGGGCTCCCCGGGGTGATCCAAGAGTGCCGTCAAATGGATTTGGCACCATCAGGCCCACTAAAAATTTATATGATTTGTACAGCTCTAATGACAAACGCAAGGCCGTTACCTTTCTTACCTCTTACGTAAATCCAACCACAGGCGCTACGGTTAATTTATCCATTGACGATCCCAATCCAGCCCTTGCAATTTCCTTCTGGAAGTTGGCTGACATGACAAGCAAGCTTGGCGGTGGCGGTGGAAAAAGTTTCCCCTACCTGCGTTTTTCTGATATATTGCTTATCTATGCTGAAGCCCTCAATGAAATGAATGGCCCTACCGCCGAAGCATACAATGCTATAAACAGAGTAAGAACCAGGGCCGGGCTTAATCCTTTAAGCGGTCTGGCGAAAGCACAATTTAAAGATGCGGTATTGACTGAACGCCGCCTTGAGTTTACTTTGGAAGGTAATCGTTGGTTTGATTTGGCACGTACAGGCCGTTTGGTAGAAGCTGTAAAAGCGGAAACTACATTTGCTCGCAATCCATTGATACAACCCCATCACATCTTATTCCCCATTCCTCAGCGGGAGATTGGTGCCAACCCGGCTTTGGTGCAAAACCCTGGTTATTGAGTGAACTCCTGATGGGTATAAAATCTTTTTCAGGAAAAACTATTTTTTAATGTTTAAGGTCGTATTGTTTTGCTTATTGTTAACTGCATCTGCGCAAGCCCAAACGAAAGAAAATGCTGATATAATAGTATATGGCGGCACAGCGGGAGGTGTTATGTCAGCTATTGCTGCAGCCCGTGAGGGATCTTCTGTGCTGCTCGTAGAACCTGGCCGGCACTTAGGTGGAATGCTTACCGGTGGTCTTTCTCATACCGATTATGGTGACCGTGCCGTAATTGGAGGATTGGCGATTGATTTTTATCGCAGGGTGGCAAAATATTATAATAAAGAACTTTATTTCTGGAGGGGCCCCGAACCTACCGTTGGCGAAAATTTATTGAAAGATTGGCTGAAGGAATTAAAGGTAAATGTGATGTATGGAGAACGGGTAAAATCAGTTCAAAAACAAGGCAGTCAGATAAAAAGTATGCGAACGGGTTCCGGCAAAAATCTTTCCGCCAATGTTTTTATTGATGCCACTTATGAAGGTGATCTGTTAGCACGTTCCGGCGTTTCGTATGCTATCGGGCGGGAAGGTATAGGACAGTATGGTGAATCGTGGGCAGGCAGGCAACCTTTTCGGCCGGATGGGCATACTTTTCACTTACCGGTCTCTCCTTTCAAAAATGGGAAAGATGGACAAATATTGCCGTTGATCAATCAACGGCCCATGGTACTGGTAGGCCAGGCGGATAGCGGTGTGCAGGCATACTGCTTCCGCCTCATCATGACCAATAACCCTGCAAACCGGGTAGCCATCTCCCGACCGGCTGATTACGACCCTGCCCGTTTTGAACTGTTAAGGCGCTATTTAAAAATACGCAAACCGCAAACTTTGCGTGAAACGGGTGTTATTGGGCCGCATATTAATTTGCCGAATGGAAAAGCGGAGATTAATTCACACGGGCCTATTTCTACCAATTTATATGATGGCAGTCAATGGCCTTATCCCGATGCGGATTATCCTTTGCGGGATGCTATCTGGAACGATCACCTTAGTTACACCAAAGGATTATTGTATTTCATTGCTAATGATCCATCGGTGCCCGAAAACATCCGTAACGAAGCAAAACAATGGGGCTTAGCCAAAGATGAATTTAAGGATACGGATCACTTTCCCCACCAATTGTATGTTCGGGTAGCCCGCCGTATGATTGGTGAGTACGTGCTTACCCAGCACGATCTGATGAAAGATGTGATTAAATACGACGCCATTGGCATGGGTTCGTATAATATAGATGTGCGGCATATACAACGAAACTGGGAATGGATTTCACGATTTCCTGAATTAAGAGGCGAAACCTATAATGAAGGATACCTTTCCATTCCTGTGCTGCCCTACCAGATCCCTTACCGTTCTTTAGTGCCGAAGTTTGAAGAGTGCAGCAATTTGCTGGTACCGGTTTGTATTTCAAGCTCCAACCTGGCCTATGCTTCTTTCCGCATGGAACCACAATACATGATTGCCGGGCATGCTGCCGGTGTAGCCGCAGCTATGTCCAGTAAAGGAAATAGAGCCGTACAGCGTATTGACATAACCGCTTTACAGTCAAAGCTGCTGCAGCAGGGACAAATATTAAGTATGGAGGAAAACCTAAACGGTTTTTTTCAACAGGGAAATACAGTAATCGTAGATGATGATATGATGCGTTTTGTTGAGAAAGAAGGAGCGTGGACACTTTCTGAAGATCCGGATGTAGCCCGCCACGATATTACATACTACATAAACACAGACAAGGAGCCAGCCCAAATTATTTATCAACCGCACCTGCCAAAAGACGGCAATTATAATGTATATGGCTGGTGGGCAAAAGATCCGAAGGCAGCCACTAATGTTCCCCTGAAAATTGATTATAAAGGGGGAACTAAAACAATGAAGATAAACCAGCAACAAACCGGTGATGGTTGGGTATTGTTAGGCACTTATAAATTTGATGCAGGAAAAAAAGGAAAAATTACCCTCACCAATGAAGGAACGGATGGTATGGTGGAGGCAGATGCTTTCAAGTTTGAATGGGTGAAATAAAATAAACCAAACTTCATACACTATTTTTTATTTTCTCTGTTCAGCCTACTGATTTTATCATTCTTACAATAATGCACCGGGGCATGAGCAATTAATATCTGTTCTGCTGTTAATCCAACAGATTGCCTATGCACAAGGTTTTACAACAAAAGAGTTTTTGTATGACGCTAGCGTATCCCGAAAATGCAAACAAGAAGATTGTTCTGACGGAACAACTAAGAATGTAGGCACTGGTGGTTTATCTCACCTCATAGATTTTAAGGTTAATAATCTTAAAGCCGGAGAAAAAATAGTGAACTATCTGTTGCTGCTAATACCAAACTTAACATCTCAGTTAAAGCTACTGCCATACTCAGCGAAACGCAGGATGAGACAGGAAAGTATATTGCTTCCCGTGCCCCCGAGCAATTTCCTTATTGGAATATTGAACGGGCAAGGATAGGGTCATCAAGAAACATATTTGTTGAATTGATTGTAGACGGACAATCAGAAGAAAAGCAACAAATTTCAGCGGATGGAAAATGGCAGGATTTAAAATTCAATTATAGAACTGAAAAATCATTATGCGTAGCTGTTCGTATTAATTCCAGTTCTCACACAAACCCGGTTTTTGTTATCGTAGATGGAAAACCAATTATTGATCAAAAAAGTGCGATTTGGTGTGCCTTACGACACCTTTTAACCCCAATGCTCAATATCTTGCCTTTTGAACAAAGCACCTTGAGGCGGTTTGTACACTCCTCCTATAAGGCATGTACGGCAGGTCAACTGCCATCACTTTTACAATTACGAAACATTTTGTTAACGCTCTTGTTTCTCGTTACGCATTCAGCCCCGAACATAAGCCGATAGCGATAAGCCGATGAGGGTATATTCGTCAGCCAGTATAGCAGAAAATCAACTGTTGTACGTTGTTGATCTCTCTTGGTAATTGAAATAATTTAATTGGTGTAGGCGTTTAGGTCGCAATAGGAAACTTTTGCTAAATGGGGGAACGGGCTAAATTTGTAGGTGTGAATTCAATTACATTTAACCAGATATTTAAAACAGAAGAAGATTGTCTGAAGTACTTATCATTTTTGAAGTGGGAAGAAGGCTATAGTTGTAAAAGATGTAAGAACGATAAATATTGCCAGGGCAAGAAGGCATTGAACCGGCGATGTACGAAGTGCAGATATGAAGAAAGCCCTACAGCAGGTACTATGTTTGATAAAGTAAAGTTCTCATTGTTAAAGGCTTTTCATATTGCTTTTAAAATCAGTACGAAGAAAAAGGGGATGTCAAGTTTAGAGTTGAGTAATGAATTTGAATTGCGCCAAAAAACTTGCTGGGAGTTCAAATGGAAAATACAACAAGCGATGGCAAGCAGCCAGCAGCAGCCTTTAGAAGGCATAGTTCACGTAGATGAAGCCTTATAGAAGCTAAGATGAATGGGTTGATTACATACGCGGTAATCATTTACGGGTAAAGCAGGTATTTTTTTCGCATCAGTTTATATCTGGTTAAGCCAGGTTCCCAGGTTTTACGTATTTCTTTTTCGGATTTGCCATCAATAATCTGTTGCCTGAACAAACCAGAGCCGGATAGTCTTTCAATAACTCCCATTTCTTTGCTTAGCTTTGAGTCAAAAAACTTTTCTTTGTAGGGGGAAGCCTTGTACAGTTCCATCATCCATTGCAGGTTAATCTGTTTCTTTTTTCTCAATAGCTTAACATCATAATTGCGAAGGTCAAGGCCATAACAAACCTGGTTCATGAAAAGCGGCGTTTCTGCCATGCCCTTAATACCCGTTGGCGTGAAGATGAATTCATATTTACCTTTTAGCTCGGGACTGCCTATTACGGTAAACGGAAAATAAGTGCCACGGCCATGATTGAGGTAAGTGCCTTCAAATAAACAGGTAGAAGGATATAACAGAACCGATTGTTGCGTATTTAAATTGGGCGATGGGCTTACAGGCAAATCATATGGCATATCATGGTTGTAGTTTGCCACTTTAATAATCCTGAGATTACATTTTATTTTATTGGTTAGCCACCCTTCGCCATTTGCCATCTGTGCAAATTCACCAACAGTCAATCCATGAGATATCGGTATAGGAAACATGCCAATGCCTGATTTAAATTTCATATCGAGTATCGGGCCATCAATTAAATATCCATTGGGATTGGGCCTATCAAGGATGAGCAGCTCTTTACCATTTTCATAACAAGCCTCCATCAAACGGGACAATGCATTGATGTTAGTATAAAAGCGACAGCCTACATCTTGCAGGTCATAAATTATTAAGTCAACATCTGCGAGGTCTTCTTTTGTAGGTTTATTTTTTTTACCATACAACGATATTACTGGGATGCCTGTAGAAGCATCAGTTTCATCAGATACCTGAGTTCCGGCACTGGCATTGCCACGAAAACCATGCTCCGGGCCAAACACTTTTACTATATTAATGCCCAATTTTTTAAGACTATCTACCAAATGAGCTTCCCCAATGATGGAAGTAAGATTGGCGAGGATAGCCACCCTTTTCCCTTTTATGTAAGGCACATATCTATTTGTTTGTTCAGCACCGGTTTTTAAGTGTGCCTTCCCGGTGAGGGCAAGCGTTGCTGATTGATTTTTACGGGTAAAACAAAGGCTCAATACAACAACAAGGGCGAAGAAAAATTTCATTACTATAATTTTTTATTATCGGGAATTTGTGGATAAAGGGCATCATCTCTTAGAAGCTGTATAAAATTAGTTAAACTGGATATTGATGTGGATAAGAGTATAAAGAAAATATTATTTATAAAGAAGCTATCACTTATCTGGGAGAGTTGTACTAACTGTGAATTATCACAACTCAATTAGTATGACAAACTATATCACAAATGTAAGCGATAGCCAATGGCAAATTATATCAAAATATCTGGATGTAGACCGAAACAAGAAATATGATTAAGAGAAATCATAAATGGGATTTTATATTTAGTAAAGACAGGTTGTCAACGGTCAATGATGCCTTGGGATTTTGCACCGTGGAAAACGGTTTATTATTATTTTTCAGAGTGGAAGAAAGGAGAAATTTTTGAAATAATACAAGAGGCATTAGTGGAGAAGGCAAGAGTAATGCAAGGCAAAAAAGAAGAGCCTACAGTAAGTATTATTGATGCGCAGCCTGTAAAGAATACCCTTTAAGCAGCAAGGACAAAGGCTTTGATGCCGACAAGAAAACAAAAGACATCAAGCGCCACATATTGTAGACACTTGGGATTGGTATTGGCAGTAGTTATACAGAGCGCTTCAGTTCATGACAGAGATGGAGCAGTTGACGTAGTAACAAATTATGTGAAAGCTGAAAAAAAGTGGTGAAGATATTTGCAAATGCCGGCTACAAAGGACAATTAAAAAACACTATAAAAGCAAAGTTCAAAATAGAACTTGAAATAATAAAAAGAGATGAATTGAACATTTTTAAAATACTGCCGAAACGATGGAATGTGGAAAGAACCTTTGCATGGATTAATACCAACAGAAGAAACTTAAAAATTATGAACAACTTAATAATACAAGTGTAGCAATAGTGCACTTATCGGCCATAGGATAATGCTCAACCGGTTTTAGACACCTTCTTAGTAAAAAGTTATACGAACCTCTTGAAGAGTTGTAAGAAGATCCCGATCATTCGATTGGAGTATTTCAACCAAAAAAAACCTCTCTCAGGAAGATACTGCTATAGGAAGATATAAATTAAGATGATAAGAAAACATGGCGGGGTTTAAAAGCTAAAGTAAACAAAATAAACCCTAACCTCCCATTGATCAACTTTCTTACCCTTCCTATTAAGTGAATTAAAAAGAGCCTATGCAATGAATGATAATGATGTTAAAAATTGGTCTTGTCTAAAACCCCGCTAATTCAATATGTATTCTGTCTACATGGGTAGGAGAAGGAAGGGTAATTGCTGATTTTGTCGATTGTTTTACAGGTATGCTCTAAAGGTAAGCGACTTTGTCACCGAGAAGGTCATGGTTTTTTAAATGCATAGCAAGTACAAGAATTGAGGTTTTTTGTGATTTCAGTACATATATATACTGCTTATGCCACCGCACCTGCCTGCTACGACTCCTAAAGTTTTATAATTTTCCTAAGCGTTCCTGTTAATACAGTTAAGGTCTTCAAAAGCTGTCTCCAATCTTTTTATTAAAGATTCTTCTCCCTTGCGCAACCATACACGGGGATCATAATATTTTTTATTGGGTTTCGTTTTCCCTTCCGGATTACCCAGCTGGCCTTGTAAATAACCTTCGTTCTTTTTATAAAATCCGCGCACGCCATCCCAGAACGCCCACTGAAGATCTGTATCTATGTTCATTTTAATAGCGCCATAACCTATAGCTTCACGTATCTGATTTTGAGATGACCCGCTGCCACCATGGAACACGAAATTAACAGGTTTGGCTGCTGTTTTGAATTTTTTTTCAATATAAGTCTGGCTGTTCTTTAATATTTCCGGACGCAACTCTACATTACCCGGACAATATACACCATGCACATTACCAAAGGCCGCTGCAACGCTGAACAACTTTCCTACCGTGCTAAGTTCCTTGTATGCATAAGCCACATCCTGTGGCTGCGTATATAATTTATCGTTTTCGATACCACTGTTGTCTACCCCATCTTCTTCACCCCCTGTAACACCCAGCTCAATTTCGATAGCCATTCCCATAGGGTGCATTCGTTTGAAAAATTCTACTGAAGTATGGATATTATCTTCGATAGGCTCCTCAGAAAGATCAAGCATATGAGAACTGAATAACGGCTGTCTTTTTTCTTTAAAGTATTGCTCGCCGGCATCGATCAATCCACTTATCCAAGGCAACCATTTTTTGGAGGCATGGTCGGTGTGCAGTATAACGGGAACACCATAAGATATGGCTACATTATGAATGTGCATCGCCCCGAAGACACTACCGGAAATATTGGCCTGAAATTGATCGTTTGGCATTCCTTTACCGACAATGAACTGTGCTCCTCCGTTGGAAAACTGAATAATTACGGGGGAGTTTACTTTTGCAGCGGTTTCTAATGTAGCATTAATTGTATTCGTTCCTATCGTATTTACAGCCGGTAAAGCAAACTGGTTGTCTTTTGCATCTTTGTACAAGGCTTCCAATTCTTTACCAAACAGAACACCGGCTTTATATTTCTTCATTATCTATCGTCTTTTTCTTTTTACGAAGTAAAAAATCCATCTGATCCTCCTATTCATTTAAAAATCTTTTATTTTTTTAGCGAGTTGCAAAGATAGATAAAAGTAGATAACCGCATGCCGTAGGTGCGCAATATCGGTAAAAGGTACATTCTTCTCTCTGCCTTGCCGTCAGGGCGAAAAATTAATAAGGTTTTGTTCTAAGGATAACCTCGTTTCTACCCAATGTTACGAACCTAATGCACCTGCATAAAAAAACTTTGTTCTACAAATTTGGGGTGCTTATATTACAATCTTAAATAATTGAATCTGCTAAGCGGTTAAGGTTTTTCTGTATATGCTTAAGATTTTTTGCAGGCTTTGTTTTAGCTGGCGTTTCACCAACTGCTCAATGGAAGAACATTTTAGGAAAGCAGGGAAAAGCGACAAATGGCAATGGCGTTTATGCCTGCGTCTTTATGACACTCCTCGAAGCGGCACCATGGAAGCAAGCAAACTGCCTTACCGATAATACTTGCAGCAATGCATCTTAAAAGCGAACAAAAATATTTTTTTGGACAAAAGTATTGAGGAAGAATTGGGGGCATAAGCCACTATGAGCCTATGCAGGCGGAAATGCCTTATCGGGACTCGAAATACTCAAACCTGATATGGTTAGTGCCAGGTCAAAGTTTATTAGAAAATGCAATTGTAGCAACTATCATGGGTCAGCTGCTCCAGGAACGCTTTCTCATAAATTGAAGTTTTCTATTTGAAAACACAAATTAATGAGGCCAATTTCTCTTTGAGTAACTTTAATTATAAAATCGGGAAGATGCCTATGATCTTAATTCCGCCAGATAAAAAATGCGAATAACTTAAAACCCCCGCTACAATAAAGTTACAGGGGTTTACAGCGTTAATTGTTATTCACTTGTCTAAGTGATTGCACAAACTTTTAACGCTGTGAAAGTAACAACAATCAACTCAACTTATCAATCCTTTTGGAGGCATTCAATTTGTTTTAAAGCAGATTAAAGATGCCGGTATCTACAGGTTCATCAATGAACAGCTGGGCAGCCGTGGTGAAACTAAGACTTACAGTTTTGCCGATGGGCTGTTGTCCATACACTATAGCCATTTATACGGCGGCAGTTGCATAGAAGACATCAATGTTTTGGGTGAACATATTGGTTTTCACCCAGACTTGTCTTTAACATCGGCTGATACTGCTTTGCGTATAATGCAGGAATTAAAAACAGAAGACACCATTATGCAAAATGGCGAGGTTATCCATCAGTTTAACTGCCACAAAAAGCTTAATGATTTTCTTCAAAAGTTAGCTGTCAAAACCGGCTCTGTTATACCCACAGCCAACAATACTCTTGACTTTAACAATGTGATTTTAGAGAATGAAAAAAGTGATGCGGCTAAGACTTATAAAATGACTACCGGCTACCAGCCTGGTATTGCTGCTATAGGCAGACAGATTGTTTTTATAGAAGGGCGTGGCGGCAATACGCCTGCTGCTTATAAAATGGACCAAACACTTAGGCAATGCTTTAAAGGCTTAAAAGACAATGGCATTCATATTGAACACTTTCCCAGTGACAGCGCCGCTTATCAGCAATTAGTAGTAGAAGAAACAGAAAAGAACTGCACTTATTTTTATATCCGCATTGATGATTCACAAAGCCTTCGTGATGCCATTAAAGACATACCACAAACAGAGTGGAAGCCTGCAATGATCAACAACAAAAAAGCAGAGATAGCTGATACGCCCTTCTTGCTTTTAACGGCAAAAAAGCGTACCGCGCCATAGTACAACGCCGCAAAAGAAAAGATGAGCAGTTCGACATCTTTACACAAAGTGCTTCTAGTTACTATGCTATTATGACTAATAATGAAACACCGGCAGCAACCAATCTTTATGTAACAGAATTTTACAACAAGCGTGGCGACAGCGAAAGAAACTTCGACATACTCAACAACGATTTTAATTGTAATCGTTTGCCTTTCTCTTATCTTAATGCTAATGTAGTTTACCTCTTTGCTGCCGCCATCAGCTTTACTTTGTTTGAGTGGATAAAACAAATATGCTTTAATAAAGGCGCCATTGAAAATACTGCTATGCGGTGCGAAAATTCCTGTTCGATTTTATTATGCTACCCGCTAAATGGATAAAAACAGCAAGGCAATGGGTTTATAAAATATTTACAACCCGCAACTGCTATAAACCTTTGATAGAATAGAAAGAAAACTTATTCAATTCTTACATCTCACTTACCAGTAACGACCTGTAGCGTAAGGCGCAGCTATTACAACAAAAGATGAGTTTACTAAGAAATAGAACATCGGGGATATGAATAGTAATGCAAATGCTATCTTCAAAATTAATTTCTGCCATCCATTAAAACATTTGTGAAAAGCATAACCAAAAGCTAAGGTAGATTTTGGATGTGCTTTTAGGCTTGCGGATTTTAGATATGAGGTGTTTTTTATTTTTGATAAAATTATTTATTATATTTGGTTAAGCTTGCCTTAATGTATTCAGATCAAAATATATCAAATCTTTCTAACGACTCACTCTTGCTGCAACAAGTGGAGCAAGGCAATTCACATGCATTTAATGTGTTGTATGAGAAGTATTGGGAATTAGCATTCACAAACGCTTACAAACGTTTAAAAGATTATGATCAGGCCCAAGATATTGTACAAGAGATTTTTACACACATTTGGCTGAAACGAGAAACCCTTCATATTGATAATTTACCTGCTTATTTAAATATATCTGTTCGTAACCAGGTATTTAAGCTGGTAGAGAAACAAAAGTTGATACATCCCTTCTTCTCTGTTTTAGAGACTATGTCTGCAACCTCTTTTCAGGCAGATGCCGATCTACTCTGGAAGGAATTTTTCAAGTCATATGAAGCACTTTTGGCCACTCTGCCTGCTAAAAGACAACTAATTTTTCGTCTTCGTTTTCAAGAAGATGTACCGACCAAAGATATTGCCGTGCAGCTTGGGCTTTCTAGGAAAACAGTCCAAAATCAACTAAGTAAAGCAATAGAGCAATTGCAAATCTCTTTATTACACATGCTTACCGTATTGATCATCTTATTATCCGCTACAGTAAATTAATCCTTAGAAAAAATATTTTAATTCCCGATGGGACTTTCTTTAATTTTAAGGTCATACAAGTAGACAAAAATCAAATATGGATGATAAACGACTGATCAAAGCTACTTCAATTACGTTTCTCCTATCGTTTATCTATGCGGTCATCAGGTATAACATCTTTAAAGGGGTATTATGGATACATTTACCTTTATATATTTTTAACAAGGCAATATCTTTAACTTCAATATTATTGCTTGCTGCGTCATTCTTAAGCAGAATTTTTAGCGTATTTTCTAAATCAAGAAAAAAGGTTTCTACAGCCCCATTAGTATGGGTTGCTTTGGTTTTAGCTTTTTTACATTCTTTTATTTCAGGCGTATTATTGCGCCCAGCAACATATCCTCAGTTTTTTAGTGATGAACAACTAAACCTTAGAGGTGAAACTAGTTTGTTGTTGGGGTATTTTAGCTTTTGTTGCCATGCTTAGCATGGGGGTCTACTCTATATATAAAAGAATCAACACAGCAGTACCTATAAAACATCCCTTTCTACAATTTTTAAAGTATGGCACCTTATATTTAATTGGGGGCCACACTTTAATTTTAGGTTTGAATACCTGGCTAAAACCTCAGGACTGGCCCGGTTATATGTTACCAATTAGTTTAATTGCCTTTTCAGTAATTGTATTTACAGTAATTTACCGAATAACAAAGCGTAATGCTCCTACTCTGAACATTTCAACCACAACAAATCTCCCTACAAAAAGTAGAAACTCTTGCATTAAGAAACAACTACAAAAACCAGAAACAGAGTCAATAGAAAACTGAACAGAACCAAAAGTCTCGAAAGGAGACATTGAAATAGTTAAGGCGGAAGTGACAATTGGGGCAAGTTCCTATGGTCCACACCCTCAAAACGCCATAAATTAATACGTGCTTTAAAATATACTCTTAAAATAAGACATCGAGAATCAATGGTATGAAGGGTCTTTTTTAAATTACAAATTAGGGCCATCAAATTATAGTCTTTGACCGGTTAACAATTAAATTATTCTTCCACATTTAAATTTCAATAGAAAATATTGGGTGAATGAGAAAAAAATATTTTAAAAGAGCTGTTATTTATTTATTTGGTGGGCTATTAATATCCGGAACTATATACGCACAGGTTCAGTTTGGTAAAACGTATGTTGAAATCCGCAAGGAATTTGTATCCCCAAACTATGCCCGCTGGGGAGAAGTTCCTCTCTGGTGGTGGGACGGTACTTCATTGAGTAAAGAACGAATCACATGGGAGTTGGAAAAATTAGCTAAAAAAGGGGTTAAAGCTATTTGTCCTATACAGCGTTCTCCTGCAAGGGCGAAACCAGAGTCTTTTAGCAAGGAGTGGTGGGATATGTTCATCTACGTTCATGAGGAATGTAAACGGCTCGGAATGCGATTGTATATTTATGATCAGATAGGATTTGGACATTATGGGTGGCATGAAAAGGCCGCAGCCAAAGTTGAAAATACGGGGACAAGTCGCATAGAGTTTCTTTCAGATGAGGGAAGTCCTAACAAAGGAATCAATATGAAACTCCCTCGAGGAAAATTGTTGGGAGTTCGAGCTTATCCTATAGTGGCAGATTCTGCCAGGGATGGAAACAGTATAGATCTCACAAAGTTTGTAAAAGATAACACTCTGGTATGGAAACCAAATCAGGGAGATTGGAAAGTAGCAGCTTCAGTGGCAGTACCATATCGAACGTTTTATTTAAACGACGCCTCCACCGATACATTAATAAATCTATTTTATAATAAGATAGAATATTATCTTGGGAAAGAGGCTATGGGTAAAAGTTTTGCAGGTATAAGTCAGGATGAACATCCACGCACACCTCGTAACATTTATTCGCAGGAACTTGCAGAAACGTTTGAAAAAATGTTCGGGTACGAAATTGGCCGGGCAATTCCAGCTTTGCATTTTGACATTGGGCCTAAAACACCTAAATACAGGATCGACTATTTAGATGCATATATCTCGCTGATAGAAAAAACTTACTGGAAAAAGGTATATGACTGGACTGCAAAAAGAGGCTTATCGTCAGCTATCGACAACAATTACGGATCGCGAAACGATATGTATGGCCAAACTGAGGGCTATTTGGATTTCTTCCGCACACAGAGATGGTTCTCTGCTCCGGGGTTTGATGATCAACGGCAACGTCCTCTTAAGGAAAGAACTTATTACGATGCTAAAATAGCCTCATCTATCGCCCGATTATATGACCGGCCGCGGGTATGGGCAGAAGCTTTTCATTCCACTGGTTGGGGGCGTACAACCAGTCAGACTTTAAGCTGGTTGTCAGCTTTATATGCTTTTGGCGCAAATCAGTACAATGAGCACGGACTTTATTATTCGTTAAACGCCGGTACCTGGGAACATGCAGCTCCTGATCCTCACTTTCGTCAGCCTTATTGGGAATATTACCAGCAGATTTCAAACTGGGTTGCCCGCACCAGCTATTTAACCCACATTGCAGCCTCATCTCCTTAACTTGTTAAAAAAGCATCCATATTTGTTAAAGGGAGCTGCTATTTATAAAGTTGCGATTGCTTAAACATTGAAAATCAATACCTG
>JAABUN010003267.1_pt1 | contig 25657 bp, 22 predicted proteins | sample 5559311 | NCBI WGS metagenome assembly JAABUN01 (sample SAMN10711877, study PRJNA513370) | rock metagenome | isolation source: Antarctica rocks | place: Antarctica: Victoria Land, Siegfried Peak sud
CGTCACTCACTGGCTCGAAGATCGTCGAGAACGTGCCGTCAAGATCAACTGGCAGTTCACCACTTCCGACGCGCGCATCAAACTCAAGCGGCTTTACCCAGAAATGACCGGTTGACGATGCACTAGACTTGGGCGCAGCAGTTCTCGTAAAGCTGAACAGCTCAGGTACTAACTGGTAAGAGGTCGTTTCCTCAGAGCGCATCACCGTCAGATAACCTTTCCAAAGTCGAGCTTTGTTACAGTCTTACCTCCTCCGGCTGCCCACAATAGCCGCAGGAGGAACCATGAATATATCGGCTGACGAGGCTCTGCAAACGGCTAACGATCCAAACCCACCTGTCGGTGATGACGAGGCTGAGCCGTTAGAAGACGACCACTACCCCGATGACGACGACTATGAAGACATTCCGGACGACGAGCTGTGACCGGCGCGCCCGACCCGACCCCGGACGACGCCCTCGAGCCTGGTGACGACTTCGGCGCACAGAAAGAGCAAGTTGACGCGTGGCTGAAGGAGGAAAAAGAGGAGCGTGAGGAGCACGAGCGGCGGGAGAGCGAGGGCTAGGGCGCTCTGAATTTTTGGTGTCAGGGTCAATGTCCGGAGGGTCTCAGAGTGCCAGAAACCCTAGAATCCTTCTGATGACGAGTCCGATAAAGAGGATCGTCATTGCGGCAGCTAATAGTCCTGTCACGACGACCGGCTTGCCAGTTATTCGTCGCAGGTATTCGTAGCGGACGAGCAGCACCACCAGCGTCAGTGCTACGCCGAGTTCTATGCTTGTGCGCCCGGCGTCCGTAGCTAGATAACCGGCCACAAAGTCGGGGACGTTCATTTGTCCAGCACACGGTTGTCACGCGCGAGTATTTGCGCTGCCGCACACAGCAGCGTGATGGCCAGTAGAAACCAGAATCCTGCCTCGAGCGGCCACCTACCCAGCAGCACCGTAGCACTCGCAACAAGAGCTGCAAGCGCAAAGCTGAGGGCAACTGACAACACCATATCCGTTACCACCGACCGCAAACGGATAAACCCCAGAAGTGCTGCGCCGGGACAGACCAGTAAAAAAGCAAACGCGGCGGCGGGGCGTAGTAGCGGCAGCGCGAACTGCGTCACGCCTGCCAGCAGCGACACCACTACGATCAGCCACAATCTCCAGTCGGTCCAAATCATGGCGTTCCCCGGGAGCGGTTCCGAAGTGTCAAGACCACGGCGTCGTCACTTTGATAGACCACCCTAAACTCCGGCGACGCGAGCAGCACACGCCGCATGGCTTTAATGGAACCGGGTGGCAACGCGCCGAGGGGTTCGGCGGCCACCTCTTGACTGCGCGTAAGGATGAGATAGGCACCTGTATAGGTCTTGTTGCTCATCCACCTCTTCATGCTCGCTACCGGGTCACGCAAAACACGCTGCCGTGAGGCGAGCGGTTCGCGTGAGATGGCGACCTGCGTGTAAAATTCGTAGTTTTGGTATCTCGAGGGATAGGTAGGTGAGCCTTCGACGATCAGCGCACCCTCGGGCGCAGCGTCGTACAGCACCTGCGCCGCCTCGACCTCGGTCGGTGAAAAGTAGAACGCGCGCTCCTTGCCGAAATAGGCGACCGTAAAACCTGTTATGAGTACCGCGCTGACTACGAACGTCACACCGGTACGCAGCCAGGGGCGACGCGTTCGCGTGGACGCGTAGAGTAGGTAAGCTCCCCAAAGCGCCATAAAGGGTAGCGAAAAGAGGTAGATGCGAAAAATCACCTCGCCACCGTAAGCGCCCGCACCGAGCAGCAAAAAGGGTGCGCCCGCCAGACAGACAAGCCCCCAGTCGGGACGTGCGCGCCAGCTAAAGCGTTCATGAAGATGTCTGACGATACCTAACGAAGCCAACCCCCAGACCGTCAGCGTGAGGGCGCGCGACGCTAAAGCGTTGCTCTGCTGACCTCTACTCAGGTCCGCAAAGTCGATCAACGTTTCGTCGACGTTGCTTGCTATTTGGCCGAATGACTCGATCAGGTCCCGAAGCTCGTCTCGAAAAAACGGGGTCGCGCTGTAGACGGTCCAGCTCACGGCAAAAACTGCCATAAGAACAGGCAGACCCAGCGCGCGGTTTCGGGAAAAAAGCGCGAGCGCGCCCAAGCTTAGCACCGTGACGATAGGTGTAAGTTGGTGACTGCTCGAGACCGCGGCAAAAAGTGCGACCAGCATCAAAAGCGACGTTAGCACCACGCTGCGTGGGGGTTGCCTCGCAACCCCCACCTTTTTGAAACGACTCTGACCGAGGACGAGACCACGCCTGTCGGTGAACCACAGGGCCGCGACCGCAAGGATAACCAGGTAAAAAAAGTAGCTGAAAGCCTGTGGCGAAAAGTAGTCCTGACCTACCCAGCTGGTGATACTTACAAACCAGAGGGCGAGCCAGGCCAGGCGTTCATTTTTTACAAGCGCCCGGAAAAGTACGAGCAGCGCGCCGAGGTTGATCAGGTTGAAAAAAACGGGTGCCCACGAGGCGAAGCCGAGCGGGCTGCCCAACCCCGCGGTTTTACCCAGCAGCGCCGTTGCGGCGAAGAATCCGGGCCAGTTGTGGTAGGCGCTCAGGCTGGTGATAGAGCGGTCGACGACGCCGTGTCTGAGGATATAGTCGACGATACCGACATGTTTCCAGGCCCACGAATAGCGGAGTGATCCGTAGATAAGTGCGGGCGTCGCGTGAAACATGGCGATAAACAAAACGAGGTGCGCGAGGAGCAGCCACTTCTGTGGTTTGGGAGACCAGACGACCACGCTGAAAGAGGCGGTGAGCAGGGTGAGTGCTGCGTAGAAAGTGGGGCGGAGCAGCGTAACCAGACCGAAGTCTCCTAGCTGCTCGAGGTCTAGACCGGGCAGTGAGACACCCCACAACACGGTCGCTAGAGCCAGCACTGCCCAAGGCAACATTCCCGAGCGCCGCAGTACTTGATAAAGGTCTCCATACGAGGCTCGGGGCGTTGTTGGCGAGGTACGCGAGGAACTGTGAGAAGGTCTCATAAGCGGGGCTGCGACGCCGCACAGGTCAAGACACTCTCGACATTTTTGGCAAACCAAACGGGATTGCTGATTTTACTTGAATGCCGGTTTACACTGCCCTCAATATGGTGCAGCCAACTTAGCAGAAGAATCGTTCGAAGCTCGAGCGGGGTATTCACCGGGTCGGTAGAACTCGTCCCGACGAGAGAAGCTTCGATCTCTGAGAGTAACGACCCGATAAGTAGCCCACATAAAACGCTACCGAACTCGCGGCGCTCCGTAAGCATCCGTGTGGCCAGAACCAAGTGTGCGGTGTCGAGGACGGACAGTTGCCGGGGGGCGGCGAGTTCCCAATCGACAATCCCCGTAACCTCTGCCCCCGTACCCATCAGGATATTTTGTGGCGAGTAGTCGCCGTGAACCCAGCTGAGCGTTACCGTCCGGCCCAGTAGCGCCTCTTTAAGCTCTAGGGCCAGCTGCTGTGTTCGATCTCTGTAAACCCTGCTGCCCAAAAGCCGGGCGACACTACCTAGCGGCGCGTCTACCCAGAGCTTTAAGAGCGTTTGGTCTACCTTTACACGCTCGGCAGTGTGGCGGTGCAACTCACCGATAGCCTGCGCGGCGTTTTGCAGTGCTCGCTCGCGGGTCGCGGGGTTCCGCAGAAACACCTCGGCGTTTACCCCGGGTAGTTTGGCCTCGATCAGGTAGGCGTGCGGGAATGCGTGCGCCTCAGCGAGTACGGTCGGGAGCAGGGGGTGCAAATCGGTCAACGTCGGGTCGTCGCGGAGTGTATTTAGTAGCGCGACTTGACGAGTGAGGTTTGCGTCAGTCTCAAGTGTCACCGGCAACTTAAACACGGCAACTTCTCGCTCAATCGGGCCTAAAGTCATAACTTTTACGCTGTTCCGGGTCGGCAGGGGCTGGCGCAACTGCCAGCTGTTGGCGTCGTAACCCCTAGCGCGTAGCTCTCCGGTCGCCGTAGGTAGCAGTGCTCTCCCACGCCGCAGATGACGCTGCGCGGAGAGGTTTCGTAAAAATGTCAGTAGCGTGCGCGCCGACCCCGGCAGCTCGAGGCGTGGCAACCAGACCCGGCGCAGGCCGGTGAAACACAAAACAGTCGCCACCACGCTCTGTGCTAAAAGCCACGCCAGCCCTACCCCCGTGACGCCGTAGAGGTTTGAGAACAACGAGGCGAAGATCAGGACCAGCGTGCAAAGTGCTGCGAAGACGAAAAAAACCCGGCGGATGTGGCGCTGTACCCGGGCCATGCTGACGTAAACCGATACGACAGCGTAGGGGACAGCCGAGAGGCTCAGCAGCCTGAGCAGCGCCGATCCGTCAGCGGCGTAAGCGTCGCCGTAGAGCTGCAAGATAGTGGGTGCGAAGGCGACGATCCCGGCGACCAAGGGTATGAGCAGCCGTAAAATTTGCTTGAGCGTCTCAAAGCTGTAGTGCTCGAGGTTGCCCTCGTCCCGCGACCCTTCCGTAACCAAGGACATGCCCATGTTGACGCTGACTAGATAAAGCGCGTAGGTGATGTTCCAGGCGAGATAAAAGTGGGCACTCGCTACGGCTCCCAAACGCTCTAAAATAAGGAGTGGCGGCAGCGCCACGGTCGCCGTCCAAACGAGAGAACTCAGGTAGTCGCCAGCAACGTAACGGACCATCTCGCGCGTGCTGATAGCGGCGGTGTGTAGTGGCGCGCCGCGCACATGAGCTGGGATCAGACGAAAAAAGATAAGGGCGTTGACCGGCAGCGTCAGCAGCAAAACCGGCACTGTCCAAGACATAAAAATACCGTGTTCAGGCATCGCCGTAGCAAAAATAACGATCAGCGCAAGCTTGATGAGGGCATAGATGATATTTTCTAAGGGTACCCACTTTGCTTGTCTGAGCCCGACCAGCACGCTGTCTTGCAAGGCGAATAGGCACCAGCTTACGGTAGCGCCGACGAACCAGGCGCTTTGAGAAAAGCTCGAGCGCAGTCCGCCCAGGCTCGGTACCCACAGCTCGAGTCCTGCGAGAAACACCACGCTCGCTACGGTCGCCATGACGACGCTGAGACCGTAAGACTTGAGCACCAAACCGGTGGTCTCTGCGCCCGCTGCTGGTACAAACCGGTTAAGGGCGTTGACCAGGTTGAGCTGCGACACGTTCGCCAAAAAAAACATCATAGCGAGCAGCGCCGAACTGAGACCGACCACCTCCTCGGGGTAGAGCCTGGCGGCTAAGATCCAGTAACCGAAACCTAAAACGGAGGTCGCACCTGAACTAAAGACCAGGGCGTAGCCGTTCATCACTAAGGGATTCCTAAATTGATTGTAGAGTTTGGCGACCATCATTCTCCTCGGGTATACGGTAACGCAGTGCGCTGGTGAGGCGTCGTGAAATAGTAAGCTTGTGCGCCTGGAACCTTGGGTTGCGTTAGCGTTGCTGGGTGTGCTCAGTTACGCATCCAGACCCTGATGAAGTCGATTTCAAAGTCACTCGGGAAAGGGGTGTCGGCGTCGGGGGTACCGGGCCAATCACCGCCTACCGCCAAGTTGGCGATCAGGTACATGGGCTCGTCGGGAACGTACTTGTCTTCGGCGGTGTAGTGATTGCGTTTGTTCCCGTCCAAGTACCAGGTGATCCCGCGCGGTTGCCAGTCGAGTCCGTATACGTGCCAGTCTGTAAGCGGCTCCGGGCTCGTCCAGGTGTGGCCTTCGCTGTTACGGTTGCCCTCGTCGTCGAGGTAGTGAAAGTTCATATGCAGTTCACTCGGTTTATCTCCCAAGATTTCCATAACGTCGATCTCGGGTAGTGACTCGTAGTCGGCGGGGAGGAGCCAGAGGGCGGGCCAGAGACCTTTGCCTGCCGGAACGCGGGCGCGCATCTCGACGTAAACGTGCTTAAAGGTCGCCTTGTGCACTTCACTTTGATAGGTGTCGGTACCGGTGCTCACCATGCCCGAGGTGTAGGCGAACTCTCGCCCGTCGGGTGCGGTAACGCTCTCCTTGCGCGCGCTTAAAACAAGCTTGCCGTCACGCAAAAAAACGTTGTCGGGCCTGTACCACTCGAGTTCGTCGTTACTGGCGATGGTGCAACCCCCGTCGTCCCACCAGTAGCACGTCACCCACTTGTCGGTATCCAACTCGCTGCCGCTAAAGTCGTCTTCAAAGACGAGTTGCCAGCCCCCCGTCTGACCTACAGGCCGGGCAGGTTGAACGGGTTTTACGGGTTGCACCTGCACCTCTTCTGTTTCGGCTGTAGCGCCTCCGGAGTTGCAGCCAGAGGTAAAAGACAACAGCACAAAAAAAACTCCCTGCGTTACTCGTTTCACGAGGACGTTTCGCCCGCCTCGACCGCTTCGGCGTAACCTATCTGCGCTAAACATCTGCCGCCCCGCCCACATCCTTGAAACCGATGGCACGTTTGACGACGCCCCTCAAACCACTGTCGATCCGGCTGAGGGGCAAGCGCTCGAGCTTATACTCAGCGTAAGGATAAGAGTGAGCGCCGAGACGCTCCTTGAAGCCTGAAATGCCCACCGAATCCCCCGACTCCCCCATGTGATAGTAGCGGCAGCCCAGACGACAGGCCATCTCAATCGCGTGCTTTTGGAGCAGGTCGTTAGCATTGGTGGGTGCCGCCAGTTTTTTGTCCATCGCGCCCATCATGTAGTCGGCGTTGCTCCCGTACATGACTAGGCAGGCCGCTGCCGGTCGGTCGCCCTGCCACGCTACCCAGACGTTGCAAGCCTTGCCCATGTACCGGGCGATATGCTCGAGTTTTCTTAGCGGGTCGCGCTGTTCGGCCCGCCGATGCGCGAGCCAGCGGGGCTCGTGTTGTTGCTCGGCCCAGCGGTCGACCGAGCGGCGAAAGAGTTCGTGAAAGACGGGTATCAGTCTGCCTGTAGTATCACACTCTACGACCAAACCCGACTTTTCCGCCCGGCGCACCTTGTTGCGCGTTTTTGAAGCGAAGCGTTTTGCCCAGACGTGGGCGAAACCGCCGTCCAGGTCGAGTACATGTGCGCGGCGCGGGATACTGACACAACCCTTGGGCTGCGCCGCTCGCCACAACTCCCCTTGTCGAGGATTAGGAACGACGCCCATACTCAAAAAGGGCTGGCTTGCGAGGTCACTGAACACAGCGCTTAGATGATCTATACGAAGGGGGCTTGAGATCACCCCGCCGACGCCCCAAGCGTAAGGTAGAGAGGCCTGAACGGACATAAAGTTGGGTAACCCCTTGCGCTTGACGATGGGCATAAGCAGCTGCTGACCGTCTGCAAACTCATAGAGGCGGCTAGCGTCTCTGTAGCCTCCGAACGCGCAGAGGCAGTCGAGCCACTCAGGAGATTGCGTTGGCAAAGCTTCAGGATCGTTCTGAAACAGCTCGCGCCACAGCTCGCGGGGCGCGGGGCTAGTTACCTGATACTCTGTGCTCTCTAAAGGTCGGTGAGCGCGAACTCGGGACATCTTGACGGTACCTGCGTCACTCATGCTGGCTCCTTCTGACTCTGAAGATCGGTGCGTATTTTTTTCAACCGCCGGGCGTACCGCCAACCCTTCGTCTGCCACTTTTCACCCGAAGGTGCGGGCTGAAGCCCACGCCCGCCAAGTAGGTTCCTGAAAGTTGGGAGATCGGTATCTGCTGCTACGATGATACGAGCGAGCGCGAACGGATCGTCGGTTTGATTACTCATCGCGTGCTTTACCGCACAGGCCGTGTTAAATCCCGCCTGTTTTACGAGTCTTTTGGTTACGGCGCTATGGTAGCCGTGCGGATAGGCAAAGCTTACGACAGGTTTGCCGAGGTTGTGCTCGAGCGCCCTTTTAGAGCCGACGATTTCGCCCCAAGCTTGAGCTGGGCTGAGAGTATCGAGCTGAGGATGGGTACGCGTATGTGCGCCGCACTCGACACCATAATGGTTCAGCTCTCTGATTTGTTCCCAACTGAGCATAGGACGCTCTCCCTCCCCCTCCTCGGCCAGCCAACGGCTCGTCTTACCGATATAGTCCGTCGTCAAAAAGAGCGTTGCGACAAAATCGTGTTTTTCAAGGAGCGGAAAAGCCTCCGCATAGAAGTCGGCGAGTCCATCGTCGAAGGTAATGACGACTGGACGTTTGGGAAGGGTGCGCTGACTAAGAGCCGACGTCAACTGCGCTACGGTAAGCGGCGTATAGCTCTGTGTCCGCAAATAGTTGAGCTGTTCTGAAAACCTTTCCGGCTGGACGGCCCACCTCCGAAAGGGCGGCGCGACCTCTTTTGAGATACTGTGATAAAGGAGGATAGGTACGTTCATAGCAGGCTCCTTGAAACGCACACTATGCGGGCAGCGTCCGGCGGATCGACCAGAGGCTTTTTGCGTACGCTAGGGGACCGTAAAGCATTCCCCGAAGCTCGAGCCGACCTAGTTCTTTGGGGTAGTCGCCCTGCTTTTTAGCGTTTTTGGGCGACTTGGGGCTGAGGACGTAGTTAATCGCTCTGGGGATCAGTGGGACGATCTCGAGGAGTCGCTGCGGCTTTTCAACGATCACCTTTGTCAAAAATGCGGTCAGTCCGACCCCGTAGCCGTACGCCTGCCTCTGTAATCCGCCGTAGTCGCGGCGGTGCCAGTGGTGAACGATAGCAGACGGTTGATAGACCAGGGTGTAACCGCGAACCACAACGTCAAAAAAGGCTGCCAGGTCGTCGCCACCCACCCCTTTGCTACCAGCCCCCAGCGCGGGGTCGAAACCGCCGATCTCGGCGAGCGCCGCCCGCGTAAACGCCATGTTGGCACCCGACCCGAAGACGCCTGCGGTGTACGGATAGAGGGGACTCGCAGGCTTATGGGTTGAGAGGTTAAACAGGCGCGCCTCGAAGCCCTTGTTAAAGCCGCCGTACTGCTCGAGCCATACCTGGGCGGGCGTTTCCAACTCGGCTGGCACGATCATCCCGGTTACACATCCCACCCCGCCGCTCGACCCGCCGCCCAGCTCAAAACCTTCGACGAGTTTGGCGAGCCAGAGACGATCCGCGCGGACATCGTCGTCGGTAAACGCCACGACGCTGCCGGTAGCTTCTAGAAGACCGCGGTTATGCGCTATAGCCAGCCCGGGTGTAGGCTCGAGCACATAATGAACTGCCGGATAGTGCTGCACCAACTCACGGGTCGCGGCGTTGCTGGGCGCATTGTCTACGACGATAATTTCATAGTTCGGGTAGTCAAGCTGCGTAAGCGACTCGAGGCAGGTGGAGAGACTCTGGGTTCGGTTATGCGTTGCCACCACGACGCTGACAAAAGGTTTTTGAGAAACGCCCGTAGCCTCGGCGCGGCCTAGTCCGGGCTCGAGAAGCAGGTCAGCCGACGTTGACGCTACCGACATCGAAGCTGCCGGTTGTAAAGCTATTGATTTTGACATTGTAAAACCGCTACCGACCAGAGCACTGCCGAACCTGGCCTCGAGCAGGTGGGCCAGTTCGGTGGCGCTCACGCCGTGTTCACCGAGTTCGATCTCGAGCAGGCCCAACGGCTGAGCGTCCCGGCGTACTAGCGCAACAGCCCGAGTGTAGCGTCCACCGGTCGCTGCGTCGGCGCTGCCGAGGTCGGGCAAAGGCTCGCTGAGATCGAGTTCGATGACGCGTGCGGACCGGGGCAGTTCAGACTCGGCCTGACGCTCTGGCGTAAAATGCTCACGGCTCAACCATGTACCCAGACCGCCCCTCAGGTAACCTGCGGCTGTGGTGCAAAAACCGACGATGATGCCGCCTGCGCGCCTCAACGCCCCCGCGTCGCCCTCAGCTACCGCGCGGCCGACCTCACGCACGAGTCCTCGGGGCAGGGTTTGCACGGTATAGGTGCGCTCGGAAGCGAGGCCGTCTCCGGTACCCACAAGGTTTGACATACGCGCTTTCGACACCCCTTCGGCGTAACAGCGGGAGACGAAATAACCAAAGCTCAGGCGCTTTTTTGGAACCTCATGCTTGACTCGAGCCTCCGGGTCGTAGAGCACCTGACCTCCGAGCTGTTGCTGGAGACGGATGCAAAACTCGGTTTCTTCGCAACCGGCGGGGTACGAGCCTATCCGCCCGAGTTCGGTGCTAAAACCGCCGATACGGTCAAAAACCTCGCGCCGAAACGACATATTGCAGCCGATAAGGTTGCGTACGGGTTGCGGTGTGGTCGGCATTCCCCGGTACGAACACCCTAAAACCCAGCCGAACTCTTCAGGAAACCAGTTCGTCGGCGTTTCCCACAGCGCCTCGATAGCGCCACCTGCGCCCAGCACCTGCGGATTTTGGTAGTGCTCGAGGAGCTGCTCGAGCCACCCCGGTTCGGCGACCGCGTCGTCGTCCAGAAACGCGACTACCGAACCGCTTGCGGCGGCTACCCCGGTGTTTCTGGCCCCCGACAACCCTTTGACCTGCGTGTTGGGGATGACGGTAACGCCGCGCAGCTCGTCTTGGGCTGCTGCCAACAATTCGTCGTTATGATCGATGACGACGATGATTTCAGCAGCGCGGGTTTGCCCTTTAAGCGACGCGACGGCGGCGTTTAGCTGCGCCCACCGCGCGGTCGTGTAGGCGCAGATGACAACCGTAACGGTCAGTCCTGTGTCTCGGCTGACGTTATCAGCCCCATAGTCCAGCTCTGTGAGTTTGGAGAGTTGAGGATGAGCGGAACTCTGGTTAGGCACGTCAGTCCCCCGAAGGTGCGAGGGGTGACCCCGCTACGTTGGGAGCCTCCGCGGAGGGCTCGGTAACGTCGTGAGCACTGCCGTTTTGGATCGAGAGACGGTTGCGGTAAGGCAGGTTGCTGCCGGTGGCGAGTCTAAGGGACGGTTGCGGGCGCAGACGCTCTCTCAGGATCGTTTTGAGCACCCTGAAACCGTCGGGAAACGTACGCAGGTTGCTAAACCCGTGAACCCGTTTTGCTTCGAAGCTGGGCAGTTCTACGATGCGGCAACCGACCCGCAAGGCCCGGATGTTGAGGAGCGTCTCGATCTCAAAACCCGTACTATCGAGTTCCAAGAGTGGGACGATTTCGGACCAAAAGGCGCTGTACCCGTAGCAGAGATCGGTAAACTGCCCACCGAAACAGAGCCTCACGGCCTTGGTAAAAAATCCATTACCAAATGAGCGAAGGGGCGAGATGTCTTCGGTGCCGCCACCTTGCATAAAGCGGGAACCCTTGACGAAATCAGCGCCGTCCATCAGATAACGGACGAAAAGACCGATCTCTTCGGGTTCAGTCGAGCCGTCTGCGTCCATCATTACGATGATGTCGCCTGTGGCCGCCGCAAAACCTGCGCGCAGCGCCGCCCCCTTGCCCCGTACGGACTCCATCACGATCCGAACGTCAGGTCTTAGGCGCACCGCAGCCTCGACCGTACCGTCGACCGAGTGACCGTCTACGATGATGACTTCATGAACCCAGTACGGAAGCCTCGGCAAGACCAAAGCTAAGTTCTCGGCTTCGTTCAGGGTGGGGATGATGACGCTGATGGTCGGCTTTTGTGGACGCGCAATCGCTGTATATTTCATAGGTGTTTCCTTTCTTGATCAAGGGTATAATAGGGGGGAAGCGTCGTGTGTACGAGAATGCATTTGCCCTGAACAGTTGCGCTTCTTCAGGCTCGAGGTAGCTGTGCTCGGAAGTCTTGTTTGCAAAGCCAAGGCTTCCGTGGTCCGTCTGGTCATCTAGGTCTCATAAAAACTATTTTCCCTCACGACCGTGACGTTTCCGTGCTGCCCTCCAGCTAGCCTGATGAGCAGTGAGGGTAGACTTCGCTGAAGTTGAAAATAACTGGAGATTCCGGAGAAGAAACTTAGTCGACGCTCAAGCCGAGCGCGTTTACTGAAGGGTCGGGTTCAGCTCGTCGCCCCTCAGCTGCACAAGCTTTTTGCATGACCGACAAGATGTCGTGCCAGGAGAGCTGCGCGCTCATCTCCCGCGTCTTGATATTTTGCACCGTAATTAGCGTATCGTCTCCCGTCTGCACGACCTGGACGATAAAACTTGAGAGTACGTCGTAATGTTTCACGTTGCCTAGCGTAAAGGGCTGGCGTGACGCGAGCGTGAAGAAACCGGCGTAGCTGTAAGGTCGGTAAAGAGCCTGTGTCGGCGGCTACAACCCGGTAACTTGCTCGAGGTTCGGCCACACCTTTTCGATTTCTTTTCTAAGTAAGGCGTCACACTCGGGATGGTTGAGAACAAGCAGCAGAAGTTCCAGAGCGCGAGCTTTGCGCTGTTTATGAATCAGCGTCGCTGCCAACCGCAAGATCGCCGCTAAAAGCGCGCGTGAGTCGGAGACGCGCTTGGCGATGATAACCACGGTTTCGCCGTCCCCCGCAGGGCTCATCGATACGAGCCGCGATCCGGAGCTCCCCAGCAGCACCATAAGCTCGTCCGAGCGGTCGTTAAGCGAGCTGTCAACCAGGTCGTTACGCCTGCGACCGTAGCGCACGGGGCTGGGCCGCTTTTCCAACTGGCCTGCCGAACGGATGACCTCGACGAGCTGCTCTGTAGCGGGCAACAGCTCGAAGTTTAATTCGTCCCTAAGCCGGGTCTCAAAAACATGCGCCGCTTTCAGCGCCTGCTCACGCTGACCCGTAAGATAGATGTTTTTGATATAGCTTTGCAGCGCGCCTTCGTGGAAAGGATCGTAGTTGAGTACCTTGAACGCCGCCGCCGCTGCTTCGCGGTGCTGGCCCAAACTTTCACAATCCCCGGCCTGTCGCAAACTGACCTCTTGCCAGTCGTTGGCGAGCGCTTCACGCTCGATCTGCAACCACGCGTCGAAGCTCGGCCAAAAAGGGATGTCAACGCCGCTGAGAAGGGGGCCGCGGTAGAGGGCGGCGGCTTCGCGCCAGTTTTTGTCCTTCTGGGCGCGCCGGAACCTTTTGATATCGGTGTCTACTTGCCAGCGGAGCCGCTCCGTCTCGACCTCGAGACCGCTTGACCAGGGAAACTTGCGGGCGTTGCTGATGAGTTTTCGCAGGTACTGTTGCGCCGTCTCCCGGTCGATATCAGGGCGGAGAAAAAAGGCCAGATCGTCCCTTCTCACCCATTCGCTGAGGCAAGCCAGGTACACGAGCAGTAGAAAAGGCCGGGAGAGCGGAACCGCTCTCTTCTCGTCCTCGAGTTGAACAGTAGACTGGCCTAAGAGATCAAGCTTCATATATCAAAACACATAATAGGCCGTAACAGGCTCCGAACATGGGGCATACTACGGTCTAAGCACCGTACCCGGCTGTTAAAAAACCGGCAGCGGCTTACGTTATCTGCGCCGAGATGAAAACGCGGTTGCTCTGCTAGGTGTGACTGATCGGCTTGGTGTATGACGCGCGCCTTGTTTTTCTCGTGCCAGTTTGTAGATTGCGGCGTCTGTAGCAGCTTGCTATCTTTTGCGTGCAAGGTCATGTGTAGGCCAAACTGTGCAGCCCCACGGAGGTTCGTTATACTCCTCTAATGGCAGATTATTACGAGCTTCTAGGCGTCTCGCGTGAGATCGATGCGGGAGGCATAAAAGCTTCTTACCGCAAACTCGCGCTCAAGTATCACCCCGACCGCAACCCCGGCGACAAAGAGGCTGAAGAGACCTTTAAGAGTCTTAACGAAGCCTACGCGGTGCTCTCCGACCCCGAAAAACGCGACCGTTACGACCGCTACGGTTCCGCCGACCTGCAGGCACAGGGTACGGGCGACATCTTCGACATTTTTGCGTCGGTGTTCGGCGGCGGTGCGGGGTTCGGCGCGGCGGGCGGACGGGTGCAGCGCGGACAACCGGGTGAAGACCTCGAGGCTGGTCTCACCGTTACGCTCGAGCAGGCCCGTGACGGTGAAGGTGTGCCTTTAGAGATTGACCATCTAGGCTTGTGTAATCGCTGCGACGGCGCGCGCGCCGAACCGGGTAGCGAGGGGCGCAAAACCTGCCCGACCTGCCGGGGTGCCGGACAGGTTCGCGCGCAGGCCCAGTCGTTTTTCGGTACGGTCGTGACCAATCAGCTCTGCGGGCAGTGCCGGGGTCTGGGCGAGATCGTCATCACGCCTTGCGGCAAATGTATGGGTGCGGGCCGGATGAAAACTAAAGAAACCGTGATGGTCAAGCTGCCGCGTGGTATCGACGGGGGCTACCGGCTCAGGATTCCGCGTGCGGGCAACGTCGGCATCGACGGCGCTCCGGCGGGCGACCTGTACGTTTACATCACCCTCGAGCCTCATCCTCACTTCACCCGTAACGGCGACGACCTCCACTATCTGCTGCCCGTCGGGGTAGCGCAGGCCGCGCTCGGCAGCGCCTTCGAGGTACCGACGCTCGACGATCCCGAAGCGGTCGAAGTGCCGTCCGGGACGCAACCCGGCACCGAGTTTCGGCTCCGGGGCAAAGGGATGCCGCGCCTTCAGGGAGTCGGGACGGGCGACCTGATCGTCACCGCGCAGGTGCAGATTCCCCGAAAGCTTTCGCCTAAAGCTCGAGACCTGATGGAGGCGTACGCCGAAGAGACGGGCGAAACCATCGAAGAACACGAAACGCTGGGCGAACGGCTCCGGGGCTTTTTCGGGAAAAGGAAGGTTGAACGGTGAGCGTCAAAGAGAACATCAAGGGATTTGTAGTCGAGCGGCTGCTCGAGCGTCCGGCTCGGCGTCAGAGTCTGGTGGCGCAGCTCGGCAAGTTGGAGACGGCGGGGCAAAAGCTCGAGGCGCGCCTGGGAAGGGCCGCCGGAACCCCGAAAGATCAGGAGACGCTCCGGCACATCGTCGGTATCGAACGCTGGGGTCAGCGCCGGGTCGCGCACATCGCCGACGGGGGCGACCCGGAAGACGTGGTGATCGATAGCTACGGACTTTACCGGCCCACGGAAGAGGGCTGGAACGCGCTTATAGAAGCGTTTCGGGAAACGCGGCAGCAGACGCTGGCGACCGTCCGCACACTCAAAGACTCACAGCTGGCGTTGAAAGTAGCTCACAACGACCTCGGCCCCTTGAGCGTGGGCGCGTGGCTCCGTTATCTGCGGACGCACGCGACGCTCGAGGGGCGGAGGGTCAGGGTCAAAAAATCTTAAAGCTCAAAAGTCTTAGGGACAGTTGTTAATCACGGGAATGTCTTGCGAGCTGTAGGGGCGCGCATCTCCATTCGCTCCCTGTAAGGTCAAGTACAGCTTGGTCGCGCCGATTGGATCACTGGGTGTCGGCACCACGACGATGGCCTGTGGTGAGACCTCGGCGTCACCCTGTGCGTACGGTGCGAAGTTCGGGCTCATTACGTACTGCACTTCAAAGCCTTGCTCTCCAGTCGAGACGACCCCTCTGCCGCCTGGTTCAAAGGTCCGTTCGCCTTTTTTCTGACGGAGTTTCTGACCTTCCAGGTAAGAACTCCAGCTCTCGAGCTCGCCCTGATAGGTAAAACTATAGGTGAGCGTCGTAGAGCGGTTGTCGCAGATGTAAAACGCTCCCGTGGTTTCGTCTTGAAAATCCGTGCTGTAGGTAGCTGAAAGCACCTCGAGCGTGGGGGGTTGGGGCGTGGGTGCAGGTGTGACGACCAGGCATCCGCCCAGGGTCGCGGCGAGTAACAAAAAGGCGATCTGTTTCATTTTCGACCTCGTATCTCGGCATGTTTCAGATGCCGGTGTAGATTCTTTACTTTAAGGGTTGATCTTGGCCTGATTATGGCTATAGGATGAAGTTTTACTTAGACTGAAGTGTGCGGGTTTTCTCAATTCTTAGTCCTTCGGCTCGTTTTTGGGGGGCTCGAGCTGGGGTGTTTCTTTCCCTTCCGGTAGAACCTCCGCGTTTCGGTTGCGGCGCAAAAGTCCCCCCGCAAGCGTTCGTCCGCGCCCCAGCGCATTTTCGTAAAGCCCGCGCAGGTCGCGTGAGGTGACGGTGCGGCCCTCGGTAGCCCAGAGCGCCGTCGCGGTACCGATGACTTGGGTTCCGGCGTAGGCGACGGCGACCTTGGGCAGCCAGCCCCAAACCGGAATCAGGCCGACGAGCCCCCGCGCTACCTGCCGGAAGAGCAGGCCGCCGCCCAGCACCCCGATGATCTCGCCCATAAGCTCTTGCGGTTTGCCGGTTTTACCCGCTGCCAGCGCCACCTTGTAAGCCATCACCAGCTGATTTTTTCCCAGTACGACGGTATCGGCGACGTTGAGCGGAACGTTTAAGACCGGCACGACTTCAGCGACGCCGGTGCTCGCAGCGTAGACGGCGTTGGTTCTCGAGGTCTCCTCGATCAGGTTGCGGATGACCGCCGGACGAAAGACCGGCAGCTGCCGCCCCAGCGCGAGGTGGAGGTGGCGCGGGAGGGCGCGCAGGATTTCCGGCAGCACACGTCCCAAATCGGCGGCGTCTCCTACGACCACCCGCGCCGCTTCGCCGGGTCGAGGGAGTTCTGCGCCCACGTTACGGCTCGTTTCGTCCGTTACGCACACTAAAAGCATCGGCACGACGCCCGGAGGCTCCGACCCGCCAAAACCCCGCTGCACCACGATGCGGAGGTCTGGGACGTGCTGGTTTGGTTGGCGCGGGCCTGGTTGGTGTGAGTAGGGTGGTGGCGCTGGTCGGACGCCCTCAGCTTGAACGCTCACGTATGGATGTACGCCGCTTCGCCCCGGTGTCTCGCTGAGGGCGGCGGCGAGCTGCGCTGCCAGCGCCGGATCGCCGCCCAGCTCGAGGCTGAAACGGCCCTCGGCCTCACGTTTAATCGCGCCGAGGTCGATCTCTCTTACGAGGTCGAGCATCCGCGCGGCGCGCAGGGGGCGCGTCAGGGTTTTTACCACGCTTTTACCACCAGAAGTTGCCTACGTAACTAGGTTTCATAGGCTTAGTATAGAGCCGTCAGCTCGAGGCCCCCCTAAAAGTCAAAATCATCACGCCGGTCGGTGGGGCGGTTGTAACCGTCGAACGCGTCGTCTCGAGCCCCTTCTTCGAGTTTGGCGGGTGCCTGACGGACGACGACGGTGCGGCGAGCCGGTGACGAAGCTTCATCTTCGGGTGGGGCGGATTTTCTCCGGGTCTCTGAGGGGTTTTTAGGTGCGTGGGTAGTTTCGTAGGTAGCCTCGAGGCGGCGCGGTCTCAGCGCGAACCAGAGCAGCAGGACGAGCAAGATCAACCACAAAAAAACTAACAGCAGCAGCAAAACCAGAGGGGGCAGGGTGAGTAACCGCATATCCTGGGTGCATCTTACACAACATGCGTGTGATAGGGGGAGATGATGAGCGTCAGAAGTGGGAGGGATGTACGAGTGTGTCGGTCACAAACTGGCTGGAATAGTTTCGCTCAGGTTTTACCTCTATGGTTGAGGACTCGGCGACGCGTGCCAAATTCTAAGTTGTTCTAAACTTTTCGGCTGATGAACAGCTCGTTGCTGACATGCTCGACGAGCATTTGCTCTGTGCGGGTGAACCTGGGGTGCTCCGTTTCGTGAACCTCGGTTTTCAGGCGTGGCCCGTCGGAGGCTAGTCGCCCGCCTCCCCGCCGAACAGCTCGAGCAGGCGTGCGGGCTCGAGGTTGCCACCGCTGACGATGAGCGCGGTCGGTCCCGGTTGCAAGGTGACGCCCTGGTGCGTTCCGCCTTTCAGCTTCCAGTACGCCGCCAGCGTCAGCGCGCCGGTCGGTTCGGCGACGAGCTTGGCGTCCTCTAGATACCAGCGGGTCGCCGCCAGAATCTCCGTTTCGGAGACGGTGACGATGCCCGCGACGCCCCGCCGGATGATCTCGAAGGGCAGCGCGCCCAGATGTTGTGTCCGCACCCCGTCGGCAACGGTGCGGGCGGTCAGGGCGGCGTCCCACCGCTGCACCGTGCCTGCCGCCAGCGACGCCTGCGCGTCGGCGGCGAGTTCGGGTTCGACGCCGATCACCTGTGCTTGCGGGCAGAGCGCGCGCAGGGCAGTAGTGATCCCCGCGAGCAGACCCCCTCCACCGACGCAGACGAGGACGTTGGCGACGTCCGGCAGGTCGTGAGCGATCTCGAGGCCCACCGTCCCCTGTCCGGCGACGATCCACGGATGGTCGAAGGGAGGTACCAGGGTAGCGCCGTGCGTCTCTGCAATCTCCCGGGCGACGGCTTCGCGGGCGGTGCTCGAGTTTTCGCAGCGCACCACCTCAGCGCCCCAGGCGAGCGTCCGGACCACCTTGATCGGCGCGGCGTTCTGCGGAATGACGATGGTTGCCGGGACGCCGAACAGCTTTGCGGCGCACGCGACGCCCTGCGCGTGGTTGCCGGAGGAGTGCGCCACCACACCCCGCGCCCGCACCGCTTCCGGCAAGCTCGCCAAAAAGTTGTACGCGCCGCGCAGTTTGAACGAGCCCGTCAGTTGCAGGTTTTCAGCTTTGGCGTAGAGGTTGGGCTCGAGCTCCAGCAGAGGCGTGCGCCGGGCCGTACCGTCGATCTTGCGGGCCGCCGCCTCGAGGTCGGCGAGGGTGAGGGTCGCGGCGTGGGTCATGGCTCTACTCTACCTCCGGTGCGCGAGGACGTTCGAGCTTTTTGTGGTCCTAACTTAGGCAAAATAAGGCGTGCGCGCACGAACGCACCGTTACTTTACCTGTGACTACCTGCGTAGTGGGGCTGACGCGTCTTAGTCGAAAGTCGGCAAAACGAAACACCTTAGCTAAAGCAGCTTCGTTTTGAAACGGATTGATGGCTTTAGAGCGAAAGTGAGGGGTATACTTACCCACCCGCTCGTGAAACCGTTCGCCAAGCTTATGAAAGTATTTAAGAGAATCGTCATTGTTTGTTTATAACTACGCCTTTGGACTGTTTCTGATGCCTCAGCTCTAAGCCGCGTGGTTTTGCCGCCCCGACACCTTTTCGTGAGGGCTATACTGCGTTTGCTTTGTACACACGCGGTAGAGTAGGCGTCAGCTAAGGCGGGCCGAACGAGGCTTGAACTGATTTGCCGTTTTTTGGGCGCTCAGCGCAGCGCAAGAGAGGAAGACAAGGACAACTTTTATGAGTGAAGTACCGCTGAACCCCTCGAGCCTGGCCTTTGTAGAAGGTTTATATGAGGACTACCTCGAGAACCCGGAGTCGGTCGATCTGCACTGGCGTACTTTTTTCGAGAACGAGCTAAAAGGCTCCGCCAACGGCTACCGCGCCGCGCCGAGCTTTAAGCCCGCGAGTATTTTCAATCCGGCGGCGCGTCCGGAATCCGGCGAGGGCGACATCGCCCTGCAACAAAAGGTCGGGCGAATGGTCCGCAACTACCGCGTGCGCGGTCACATTATGGCGAAGCTCGACCCGCTGGGGTTACCCGTCACCGACCAGCCCCCCGAACTCGACCCCGGTTACTACGACATCTCGGAAGACGACCTAAACCGTACGCTCGCGCCCGACACGATTCCGGGGACGGGCGCGCTTACGGTCGGCGAGATTATCGGACGGCTTAAAAATACCTATTCACGCTCTATCGGCGCGCAGTTTATGCACATCGACGACCTTCAGGTGCGTAAATGGCTTCAGCGGCGGATGGAAACGACCGAAAACCGCCTCGAGCTCTCCCGGGACGAACAGCTGCGGATTTTAAGCAAGTTGACCGACGCGGTAAGTTTTGAAGAGTTTATTCAGAAAAAATATGTGGGCGTCAAAAGTTTTTCGCTCGAGGGCGGCGAGAGTCTGATTCCGCTGCTGGATTTGGCGATTGAAAAGGCCGGGTCGCTGGGTGTCCGCGAGATCGTCTTCGGGATGGCGCACCGGGGCCGCCTGAACGTGCTTACCAACATCATGGGCAAAAGCCCCAAGCAGATTTTTTGGGAGTTCGACGACCGCGACGGCGAACGCCACCGGGGACGCGGCGACGTCAAGTATCACCTCGGTTACTCGTCGGACTGGGTTACGGCGGAGAACAAAAAGGTTCACCTGTCATTATGTTTTAACCCGTCGCACCTCGAGTTTGTCAATCCGGTGGCGATGGGGCGGCTCCGGGCTAAACAAGACCGCGCCGGGGACGCGGCGCGCGAAACCGGTATGGCGATCCTTATTCACGGCGACGCCGCCTTTATCGGTGAGGGCGTGGTGCAGGAGAGCCTGACGCTAAGCGAGTTGCCCGGCTACCGCGTCGGCGGGACGTTGCACGTCATCGTCAACAACCAGATCGGTTTTACTACCGGCCCGAGCGATTCGCGCAGCAGCACCTACGCCTCGGACGTCGCCAAAATGCTTCAGATTCCTATCTTTCACGTCAACGGAGAAGACCCCGAAGCGGTCGCGCAGGTAGTCAACCTGGCCCTCGACTTTCGCCACGAGTTCAAGCAAGACGTGGTGATCGACCTCTACTGCTACCGCAAGTACGGGCACAACGAGGGCGACGAACCGGCCTTTACCCAACCCCTTTTATACGACGCCATCCGCAAACGTCAGGGTGTGCAGCAGGGCTATATGAAACGGCTCTTAAAACTCGGCAAGGTCACACAAGAGGACGCCGACCACCTCGCGCAGACGCGCCGTGAGGCGCTCGAGGCTGAACTCTCAGCCGCCCGCAGCGAAGACTACACCTCGCAGTTTCAGGCGTTTGAAGGGTTGTGGGAAGGCTACGTGGGGGGCCGCGACGACACCACCCCGGAGGTCGATACGGGCGTCCCGGCAGAGCGTTTGGCGGAGCTGATGCGCGCTCAGAACACCTTTCCCGAAGGCTTCAAAACGCACCCCAAGCTGGCGCGGCTGCTAAATACCAAGCTCGAGATGGCAGGCGGCAAACGCCCACTGGACTGGGCGGCAGGCGAGATGCTCGCCTACGCGACGCTCGTTACGTCGGGCGTGCGGGTACGGCTCAGCGGGCAGGATTCGCTGCGCGGCACCTTCGTTCACCGGCACGCTGCTCTTTTTGATGTGGAGACCGGGCAAACGCACATCCCGCTCCAACACCTCAGCCTGGACCAAGCGCCGCTCGAGATTTACAACTCGCCGCTCTCGGAAAACGGCGTGTTGGGTTTCGAGTACGGCTATTCGCTCGACGTACCCGACGGCTTAGTCATCTGGGAGGCGCAGTTCGGCGATTTTGCCAACGCCGGTCAGGTCATTATCGACCAGTTTATCGCTTCGGGTGAGGACAAGTGGCGGCGGCTCTCGGGTCTGGTGATGCTCTTGCCGCACGGGTTTGAAGGCTCGGGGCCGGAACACTCGTCGGCGCGTTTGGAGCGTTATTTGCAGCTCTGCGCCGAAGACAACATGCAGGTCGTTTATCCGACCACCCCGGCGCAGATGTTTCACCTCTTGCGCCGTCAGGTGCTGCGTCCGTGGCGCAAACCGCTCATTGTGATGACGCCCAAAAGTTTGCTGCGGCACCCTAAAGCGGTCTCGAGCCTCGACGACCTCGCTACCGGCACCTTTCAGCGCGTCATTCCTGACCCCGAAGCGGACGGCGCGTCGCGCGTCATCTTGTGTTCGGGCAAGGTCTACTACGACCTGCTGGCGGAACGGGGTGACGACCGGGACACGGCGCTCGTACGCATAGAACAGCTCTATCCGCTTTCCGAACGCGAACTCACTCAGGCGCTGGCCCCCTACGCCGCCGCCGCGCCGGTGGTCTGGGTGCAAGAAGAACCGGAGAACATGGGCGCGTGGCGCAACCTGCGAGTAGAGTTCGGCGCGCAGCTTTTGGGACACCCTTTTTCCGGGGTATACCGCCCCGCTTCGGCAAGCCCCGCGACGGGTTCGGGCAGCGCCCACAAGCTCGAGCAGCGTGACCTCATGCGCGCCGCTTTTGCCCGTGGCGAGGGTAGCGAAGCGCCCGAACCCGAATTGCAAGGTCAAGCGCAAGAACGTGGTTGAGATAAACGCCGTTAAGATAAACGCGGGCCGGATAAATCCCGTGAAGATAGACCCTGTGAAGACGAACGCCGTCAAGTCCCGGTTAGGAGAATCATGGCTGAAGTAAAAGTTCCTGAAGTCGGCGAGTCGATTACCGAAGTTTTTATCGGTGCGTGGCTCAAAAACGAGGGCGAAAACGTCGAAAAAGACGAACCGTTAGTCGAGATCGAAACCGATAAGGCGACGCTCGAGGTTCCCGCGCCTATCTCCGGTACGCTGACCGGCGTCTCCAAAAAGCAAGGTGACGCCGCGACCGTCGGTGAGACCATCGCGCAGATCGGTGACGTGGGCGCGGCTGTCCCGCAAAACGAGCAGGACACCGGCACGACCGCCGAGGCGGAACCGCAACCCGCCGCCGCGGAAGCCGACGCCGGTACCGAAGAAGCCGAACCCGCCGCCGAGACGAAACCCGTAGCGCGCGAAGAAAACGAAGCTCCGGAGATGGCCCGCGACCCCGAACCGGGTGAGGCGACCGACGCGCAAGCTCAAAAACTTGCCGAGAACGTTTCGGAAGATTCTCCAGATTCGCACATCATGCCTGCCGCGCAGCGCCTGTTAGACGAGCATGGCTTGTCGGCCAGGGACGTACGCGCGACCGGCCCCGGCGGACGGCTTCTCAAAGAGGACGTGCAGCGCGCCGTAGACGAGGCCGAGCCGCAAAAGACGGATACTCAGACTGCCCCCCAGAAACCTGCTACCGCTAAAAAAGAAGCTCCCGTGCAAGCGTCGAGCGCCAGCAGCGACCGTCAGGAAGAAGCCGTGCCGATGAGCCCGCTTCGCCGCCGCATCGCCGAACGGCTCGTCGAGGCGCAGCAGACCGCCGCCCTGCTCACCACCTTTAACGAGGTCGATATGAGCGCCATCATGGGCCTCAGAAGCGAATTCAAAGAGGCGTTTCAGGAGCGGTACGACGGCACCCGTTTGGGTTTCATGTCGTTTTTTGTAAAGGCTGTGATCGACGCCCTGAAACTCACCCCGCAGCTCAACGCTGAAATTCGTGAAGATAAGATCGTCTATAAAAACTACTACGACATCGGGGTGGCGGTCAGCTCGAAAAAAGGTCTGTTGGTTCCCGTCGTCCGCAACGCCGAACGGCTCTCGTTCGCCGAACTCGAGCGTGCTATTTCAGACTTCGGCAAACGCGCGCAAAACAACAAGATCGCGCCCGAAGAGCTGCAAGGCGGCACCTTTACCATCTCGAACGGCGGCGTTTTCGGTTCGCTGATGTCGACGCCGATTGTCAACCCGCCGCAGTCGGGGGTGCTGGGAATGCACGGCATCTTCGAGCGGCCCATCGCGCTAAACGGCGAGGTCGTGATCCGCCCGATGATGTACGTGGCGCTCACCTACGATCACAGAATTGTCGATGGCCGTGAGGCCGTGACGTTTCTAAAACGCATCAAGGATGCGGTAGAGAACCCGGCGCGGATGTTGATAGAGGTCTAAACGTTCATATAGCTTCAGAAGGGCTCGCTTCGTGCGGGCCTTTTTTGGTTTTTGGAGCTGGTGGCTGACAGGCGCAGGTCGAAATGCGACACGTGACGCTGGAACGTATTCAAAAAACGCTGAGCCAGCTTCCCCGACCTTATGAAGGAGCTAGATGCGCGTCTGCGTGAGCATTTCGCCTTGTAACGCGTACGGGTTTTACTCGGTACACAGCGCCCTCCGGTAAGACAGGTAGACTTAAGCAAGTGGAGGTTTTAGATGACTAAACACGACCTTATCGTCGTCGGGGCGGGGCCTGGTGGCTACGTCGCCGCGATTCGCGCCGCACAACTTGGTTTCGACGTGGCCTGCGTCGAACAAGTCGCCGAACTCGGCGGTACCTGCTTGCGCGTCGGATGCATTCCCAGCAAGGCGCTGCTGGAATCGTCGGAAAAGTTTTTGGAAACTCAGGGGGCGCTTAAAGAGCACGGCATCGACGTGTCGGAAGCGTCTTTGAATCTGGCAGCGATGCACAAACGCAAAGACAAGGTGGTCAAAACGCTGACCACGGGTGTGGCGGGCCTGTTCAAAAAGAACAAGGTGACGCGTTACGAGGGTACCGCGAGCTTCTCCGCGCCGGGTAAGCTGACGGTGGCGGGTAAAGACGGTGAAATGGAGCTCGAGGCCGAACGCATCATCATCGCCACGGGTTCCTCGAGCGTTACCCTGCCCGGTATCGAGCTGGACGGTGAACGGGTCGGCACCTCGACCGACGCGATCGCTTACGACGCGGTACCGGAGCATTTGGTGGTGATCGGCGCGGGTTATATCGGCCTCGAGCTGGGATCGGTCTGGAAACGGCTGGGGGCAAAGGTTACGGTCGTCGAATACTTAGACCGCATCTTGCCGGGCATGGACGCTGAAATCGCGCAGGACGCACTCAAGACTTTTAAGAAACAGGGCTTGGAGTTCAAACTGGGCGCAAAGGTCACGTCGGCAAAAGCGCAGGGTGACAGAGCTGTCGTCGAGATCGAAGGTCAGGAGCCTATCGAGGCTAACCGCGTTCTGGTCGCGGTCGGGCGCAAACCCAATACCGACGGCTTAAAGGTAGAAGCGATTGGGCTCGAGCTCGACAAGCGCGGGTTTATTCCAGTCAACGAGCACTTCCAGACCAAAGTACCGGGCGTTTACGCCATCGGCGACGTAATCGGCGGCGCGATGCTGGCGCACAAGGCTGAAGAAGAGGGTATCGCGTGCGTCGAGGGCGTCGCTACCGGCACAGGTCACGTCAACTACGGCGCGATTCCGGGCGTCGCCTACACCGAGCCGGAGATCGCTTCGGTCGGCAAAACTGAAGAGCAACTCCAGGACGAAGGCGTCGAGTATAAAAAGGGTGTGTTTCCCTTTCTGGCGAACGGGCGGGCGCGCGCGCTGGGCCACACCGACGGCAAGGTTAAAGTCCTGGCGGACGCCAAAACCGACCGGCTGCTGGGCGTACATATCATCGGTTCAAGGGCCGGAGACCTGATTGCCGAGGCAGTTGCAGCGATCGAGTTCGGGGCGTCGGCGGAAGATATCGCCCGCACCAGCCACGCGCACCCGACCTTGGCTGAAGCCTTCAAGGAAGCGGCGATGGCGGTCGATGGGCGGGCGATCCACGTCTGAAACAGAAGATTTGAATGCTGCCAGAGTAATAAGTGAGTGTCCAATAAAGTTTTTTGAAAGAATAATGTTGGACACTTCGCCTTGACAATTTTGGTTGAATCACTGGAGGCTTCAGTATGTCGAATTTTCACTGGAATTGTCCTTACTGTGGACGAAATGCAACCATCACGAATTCAAATTTAAGCTCTGACGGACATCTTTTCTCAAAGGACAACAAAATTGGTAATTTAGGTCTTTATACTACCGTCATTACTTGCCCTAACCCTGAATGCAAAGAATTTACAATTGAAGCTGTCCTTCACGAAACCAAGTACGCTAGTAACACTGGTAGACATGTACTCTATGGTGATCCTCTGTTCGAGTGGAGCCTGAAACCTCGATCTTTTGCGAAGCCTTTTCCCGACTATGTACCCTTTCCAATCAGAGCGGATTACGAGGAAGCCTGCTTGATTCGTGATTTGAGTCCGAAGGCGTCGGCTACCCTGTCTCGTAGATGTCTTCAAGGCATCATCCGCGACTACTGGGGTATCCAAAAAAATACACTCTACAGCGAAATCAATGAATTGAAAGACCGGATAGATTCTGCAACGTGGCAAGCAATTGACGCTGTGAGAAGCATAGGCAATATCGGTGCTCATATGGAGAAAGACATCAATGTAATTATTGATGTTAGAGGTGGACCCTATCCGCCGGACAGCATCCCGTTAGTTCTTAATTCGATTCATGAGCAAGGTTTAGGCGTCACCGCCCGACCTGGAACCTTTGGATCAGATCGTAGCGGGTTGCTCGTTGCTTGA